>Ga0209932_1000232_pt1 | contig 15778 bp, 18 predicted proteins | sample SalPon2_B_H2O_MG_2_FD_185728 | JGI IMG/M metagenome (GOLD analysis project Ga0209932, IMG submission 185728) | Salt pond water microbial communities from South San Francisco under conditions of wetland restoration - Salt Pond MetaG SF2_B_H2O_MG... ...
CAGACATTCGTGTGTGTAGGTCATGGTCAACTTAGATGCCGTAAACGCATAAATTCGAACACCTTGCTCGACAAATTTTTCAAACATCTTGGCATAAATTTTAGTACCATCCCCAGATTTCTTCAGCGCTTTCGTCACGTTTTTCGTGTTCATGATCCACGCTCGAGCCTCGGTCGTCTTGACCCGATAAATATCTTCGGAAATCTTCATACCGACTTCCGTGTCGAAATGGAGTCCCATCTGTGTGACTGGCTCGGAACTACCATCCTTGATTTTGGCTTTGAAGAGTCCCCAATCGACTCCTTCCTTCACACCAGGAAAGACGAGACACCCAACCGTATCGTGAGGTTCGAAACACTGCTTAATAGAATCGTCGTCCAAACTAATTCCAAAGTCGATGAAAATAATTCGGTCACACGTTTTCATAAACTTTTGAACCGCCTCAGCCTTTTGAAATGGATCGTCATCTACGTAGGTAATTTGATTATTGATATTCTTTTGTAGACACTGTACATTGATCCTGAGTACCGTGTGAAGTGTCTTCACGTGACACGCCTTAGAACGAGTAACTAAAATAGTGACGATATTCATACTTCCCTCTGTACTCTAAGCCTTAAGCCTTTCTTTGAGACATCCCGAAAACGGTAGATTTCCTACGTGACCGAGGGTCGTATTCACATCGGCATAGATTTTACCACCCGCTTGCTGCCATCGACGACAGAAGGCGTAATCCTCGCTGAGATACCTACGATTCGTCGGGTCAATCATACAATCGAAGCACGCGTGATAATCGTCAAAGTCTCTATTTTGGTGATCATTCTTACACCAAAGCTCTGGAAACTTCTCTTCAAGTGTTTTAAACGCTGAACGTTTAATGACCATAAAACCTGTAGGACCATCAAGAATTTCGATGAAGCCATCTTTGACCGGACGATTCTTAGCTCCAAAGTTAATCACGAGACTCGATGAAAGCATGGACATATCCCGGTCATCCCCACTCTTGACGGCGTTCGCCGCTTGATCCCACATGACCACCTTCTTGGGATAACACGCGACCGAAATGTCGTGCCCAGACTTTACGAGTCGAACTACGGATTCGGGGTCAAAGTGAATATCCGCGTCGATAAACATGAAATATTCGCAGTCCGTTTTTTGCATGAACCGACCGACCGAAACGTTACGAGCGCGGTGTACGAGAGACTCATTTTCCGTGGTATCGAGGTACAATTGGATTCCTTCCTTGATTAAAAGAATCTGAAGTTTGATGATACTACTCATGTACTTTTCTAAACATAACCCACCATAACACGGAGTAGCGAGAAACAGTTTCGTCATATATTAAAACTAGGGTACAACCTCTAAGTGCTTTTTAATAATCGCCTCTATCTTGTTCAATGTAGGAATGGAAACCGAACACTTGTCGCACATTTCCGATTTCGTAACCTTGTGACCGATGACGATGTAAATAATCGCCGAGGCCACGCTGTTTGGTGTCTTGCTCATGAGGTCGACACAGTTTTCCGTCGCACTACACATCTTATTACACTTGAGGCGCTCTTCTCGAGTCACCTCAAAAGAATTCAAAAGTCGTTGCATCACGTCGTAGGATTTAGTCACGTAGTTTTTCTTGGTCACACCGAGAATGTTATCCTTGAAAATCTGTGTCGTGCGACTGATATCCTTCGACTGAATTCCAAACATATCCGCAATTTCCTTCGTCGTTCGAGGAGTCTGAGCTAACCGACACGCGTATAAAACGCAGTTAGCCTTGATCCCCAAACGTACAGCCCCCCGTGTAAGTTTTTCATCGTTGAATTTTCTGTATAACATTTTGGCATCTTTTAGAATTGATTCGGGTAACGTATGACACGCTTCGTCTATGTCTCGATAGGCATGGAAAAGTGATCGATCCTTGTGATTCATAGACATGTGAAAGTTAATCTTCGCCATCCGTTTATTCTCATATGAAGAACCTCGTTGTGTAGACATGATGGTACTTTTACCCCAGTTTTGCGAAAACAGTTCCGGATTCGCATTAGGGTTTCCACACCTCGCTGGGTCGTTCACCTTACCATCATCTGTCATACCACTCGTCCATTCGGCTGTGTCGTCTACGAAGTACGAATCGACGAGACCACATTCCGAACAGGTTGGAAGTCCTTCTGGAGAAATGACTTTCACTCCCGAGCAATCTTTACAAAAATTATTGTTGACTGGCTTTTCTTCTGTTTGTTTTGGTAGTAAAGCATCGATTTCTGCCCATATAGCTGCCAGCATTGTTTTGAATGTGGCAATCTTTTTTAAAAAATCAAAGAACGCATTACACACTTAGGCCTCGAATTCGCGTTTCGATGGCATCCACGGTTTCCTTAAAACTCTTTCCTCCTGAGGTTGTCGGCTCCCACTCGTTCCATTCCTTATCGATGGACTTGTGGTCCGCGGGTAGGGGGATAGCCTGACCCTCTATTTCCGTATCAGAAACGACGAAATCCGCCATCTCGGAGTCCGTCTCTTCTTCGTCGTACAATTCACTGTCGCTGTCCTCAACATCAATCTCCGTGTAGAAAGCGAATTTGTTCATTCCGAGTGGCTTCATCTCTAAATCAGCGAAAGTTGTTCCACTTGGGTAATGTTCCATCACACTTTCGTACGGTGCGGGAGAAAGCTCCTCCGCTTCGAGTTCATATACGCAAGCACCCTTGTAAAAAAGTTCGGTGGGGTTGAGATATCTCAGGCCGAGGGTGGACCCGGTGTTCATTCCAACAACACCGTACATTTCGTCTTCAATTCCGTCTTCGTTGACTAAAATTTTTACTATATCATCTTGGTTTATCTCTGTTGGCACAATCATGCTTAGAGTTTTCGCTCAAAAAAATTTCAGGGATAATATCACAGATGAAAGTTGTTATTTATTCGAAGGAAGGTTGTCAATATTGTGACCACGCAGTAAGCCTATGTGAGTCAGAGAATCTCGAGCATGAGAAGGTCATGATTGATAAGGAGGAACTCAAGAAATTGTGTGAAGGGTCAACGATAACCTACCCTCAAATATTTATTGACGGACGTCGCATCGGAACATATTTTGATTTTCAGGATTACATCGAAGAAGAGTACGAACCTATTCTCGCACCAACTCTAAACAGGTTTACAGTTTTCCCTCTAAAATACCCGGAACTGTGGGAACTTTACAAGAAGGCTCAAATGTCCAATTGGACAGCCGAAGAGGTTGACCTTTCAAAAGACCTCGATGATTGGAAAACACTAAACGATAACGAACAGAAATTCATCAAATACATCCTGGCGTTTTTTGCCGGTTCCGATGGCATAGTTTTTGAGAACATCAATAATAACTTCGCCGACGAGGTGCAAATCTCCGAGGCACGTTCTTTCTATGCGTACCAGTCTCACAATGAAATGGTTCACGGTGAGACCTACTCTAAACTCATTGACAAGTACATCAAAGACAGTGCCGAAAAGAAGCAACTCTTTGAGGCTATTCAAACAGTCCCGTGTATCGAGCGAAAGGCTAACTGGGCTCTAAAATGGTTCGACACCAAGAAACGATCGTTCGCTGAACGACTTCTCGCCTTCGCCTGTGTAGAAGGCATCTTCTTTTCTGGAAGTTTTTGTGCCATCTTTTGGCTAAAGAAAAGAGGACTCATGCCTGGCCTGTGCTTTTCCAACGAACTCATCTCTCGTGACGAGGGGCTTCACCAAGAGTTTGCCGTTGAATTGTTCAAGTTGCTCCGCAACAAGCCATCCACCGATGTCATACACTCTATCGTAAAGGAGGCTGTTGAAATTGAGAAGGGGTTTATCATAGACGCCCTTCCGTGTAATCTCATCGGTATGAACAGTGACAAGATGTCCGAATATATCGAGTACGTTTCCGATCGTCTCCTTAAACAGATCGGTCAGCCCCCAATTTGGGGGTCTAAAAACCCTTTCGACTTCATGGAAAATATTAGCCTCGACGGTAAGACCAACTTTTTCGAAAAGAGGGTAGGGGACTACGGGAAGATGGACGATGATTCAGGTGAGATTGGGTTCGATGACGAATTTTAATGTATCCGTATTACAAATGAACCCCGAACTCCTGAAGCTCATATCGCTTTCGCAGAGGTCACTCCAGAACATCGGTGCCTACGTTTCTATTTCGTTGGCACTTCTCGCGTATTCTCGGTTTTACCGCGGTAAGGGAAACGCTTTATATAACGTCGCGTTCATCGTCATAAGTGCCGCGGTTTTATTACTGTCTATACGACTCCTCCATCTCTTATTGAATCAGCTCAACATGTACAAGAACAAGCTCAATGAGGAAGATCAGAAAGTCCTCGATGACTTTACTCTCGTTCCCAAGACCCTGATGTACGTATTGTACGTCGTCCTCGCGTTCTCTCTTTACACTCTTTATAGGCAGGTATTATAGATGGGAGGAGAACGGCATGTAGTCATAGAAAAACCCGACGGTTCCCTCGTGGTTGGATGTAACGTAGACATTCCAGAACCTCCACCCCCACCCGAGGAAGTCGTCCTCACGATTCCACTAGAAGTCGTCAGGTACAGTCCAATTAACGCGATCGTCGCAGATTTTCTACTTTTGATAGGTTTTGGAATCATGATCGTGTATCAAAGATATCTCGATATTTTCAATATCATCTTCGGTGTATTAACGGTGTACGCACTGCATAGAAAACCCGTACCGTATCAATTGACCGGATCTTCTTTACTCGGGGCACAGTCGTATGCCTATATCATGTGTATATTCTTCGCCATAACTCATATGTGGTGGGAAGCCGCATATCAGTTTAGTTGTGGAAGTAATGTGTTGCTCGCTTTAGTCAGCGCTGAAGAGATCACTACGGAGCATTTTGAAGAGGTTCCATAGGAGCATTTTGTGTTGTGGACTCTCAACACAATCCCAATCGTCGACAATAGACATGATGAGTTTGTTATCATCGGGCTCATCATTTTTATGGAAGGATTTGGGTGCACGTTCCCCTTCACTTCTGACACTTCTGATGTAATCCGCTACGACATAAATGACCGCATCTAAAAGTTCCTCTCTCGCCATAGCCATCCATGAATCTTTTGGGGTACCCCACGTCCGGGTATCGTCGTCGACTCGTACACCGTGTTTATAACGTTTCAATCCGAGCTCGAGCCGCCCCAATATTTCTTCGCGTGTTCCCATTTCCTCTAATAGAAGCCATACCCTTTAACCATTTTTTCTTGAGTACTGCGAACTGCTTAGCAGTCATGGCTTTATTCCTACGAAGAGCTTCGTTCGCCGCCGCTTGCCTCCACCTGTTTTTCATGTTATTGGGAACGCCGGTCACGTTAACATTCTTCATCACGTAGTTCCGCTCAAGGTTACGCTTCCTCTGCATCTTCCAGTTCTTAACCATATCCTTCTTGATTTTGTCGACGACCATCTTTTTGGGTACACCGAGCGCCTTGTTCCTATTGTTGGCACTCACCCTAGACGCGGCATTCTTGATATTCCTGATATCCTGTGTGAGATTAGGCTTGTATCGGTTCATCCAGGCTTTACCGTACTGCTTCTCGAGGTCCTTACGAATAGAGTTATCATCTAATCCGACCCTCTTGACTCGTTCTTGCGCCTTTTGGTTTTGGACCTGTGCCTTCTTCGCCCTCTGAACCTCACGTTTGGTGGGCTTGGGTGGGGAAACGGGCTTGGGTTTAGGCTTGTTCAGGTTGTTTCGAACAGCCTCGATCTTTTTACAAAGATCATCCTTCTTCTGCTTACCGTTGGTGTTAATCTTGAGTACCTCGGCTATTTGCTTAATTTGAGGAAGGGTCATATCGCGGCACAGTTTACGTCCTATGCGGAAAGTGGTGTTTTTCCCGGACATGGTGACATTCTTCACCTTGGCCGTTTTTATACCGGACTTCTTCTTGATAGCGTCGCAAATTTCGCGCTTGTACATGTCACGGGTGACACCACCACTCTTGACCCTAAAGTTGATAACACCCATTTTACGCGCGAGATCCACGAGTTCCTTTTTATCCATGCGCTCACACTTCTTTCCGTCAATCTTAAGGGCGTTAATTTGATTTTTATTGAGGGCCGTTTTACGTTTCACGACACGCTTGGGCTTGGGAGGAGAAACGGGCTTAATCTTACGCTTCGTTTTCTTTTTAGGAGACGCCCGTGTCTTTTTGATGATGATATCTTCTCCAATATCAAACTGACGAATGACTTGAGAAGTAGCCTTGTAGGCATTTTCGAGAAGAGCGGGTGTCTTCGCGCCTATGATTTGCACGACACCGGACTTGCTTATGTTGAGTGTGTATCCCCGCATCGTCACGTACATCATGGGTGTGAGTTCGGGTTCGTAGACGACGCTACCGTACCGAGCAAACTTGGACGCGATGTTGTCCATCCTGAAAACACCGTTGATGTTGAATTGACCACTGAGATTGTTAAATTGAATCGGGTTATAGAAGAAGGGTTCTTTCGTCGTGTAGTTGTCTACGATGTAACGACGTACCGCTTCCGGTTGGACAGATATGTGACTCGCTAATAAACCACCGGAGAAACGAATCTTACCGTTTTTGTAGATGTTTACGTTCGTTCCTTGGCTTACACCGTCATCATTAGAAATCACCATCTTAAATTCTACGGTGACGAGGGGTATGTTCATGTTACCCTTGAGTCCAAGATTACGGGTATGCCTGACGGCAATCTTTTGTTGACCGTACCTACCGACAATTTCCTTCGTTTCTATATAAAGACCGTCGGCGATTCGCATTTTAGTGAGTGGTTTTTTGATGACTATCTGTTTAAGGTTGATGACGGTATCTTTCTGTCCGTAACCACTGTCTACACCAGCGTTGAACATACCCGGTCTGAATGGAGAAATGACAAGAGGAGTCAAATCCGCGAATTCGTTGACCACGTTCGGGTTCATCTCCGCGAGCGCCTTTTCAAACGCAGCTTCGTTGATTGGAGGGACATTGTTTATGGGTTCTCTCATCGCATTGTTTACCAATTTATTGATGTTAATGTCCGCGAACTCATTTTCGAGGGGAGAGTTGTTTTCGAATTGTGCGAATCGACTCCGTGTAGGAGGAGGGGGAGGCATCGCTCGTCGCTGTTGTAACTCGGGTCGAGCAGGTTCACGGAAGAATTGCTGACCACGGGCAATTTCTTCCCTGCGAGCCATACGCTCAGCCGCGCGAGCGCGTTCAGCTCTTTCCAGTTCCATCTCAAGTTCCCGGGCAAAGTTATTGTTATTATTCGAGTCATAATTGGGACTTTGCCGTACGTCCACACCAGACTGCCTGACAAATTCTTTGACCGACTGGCTCATATTACTATCTTATAGGATTTTTTTTAATGGTTGTTCCCAGTCATTAGTTCGTCTTCCTTTAGGTCGACACCGAAAATAACGGGTTGAGTGGGATACTGACGACCCCGGTAAGACACCGATTCGTTTCTAACCTCGATATCGTACGAGCTGAATGGACCAACATAGAAGTCTTCGTGGAACTTGTGCTGCCCGAGGTTGTTGTTCTTACAGTGTGTATTGAAAGCGGCCACGAAGAGGCTCTGAGGTACGTACTCACCCTTAGCCTTGTCCACGTTGGTAGACTCGAGGAAGTGGATGAGAGAGTTTGCAACCTTCGCGACTTGCATCTTGATGAGTTCAAAGTACTTTGGAACTACATTCCAGATATCCGCATCGGCGTACTTGTTCCTGTAGTCGATGTAGCCTCGCACACACTTGAGTAGAATGATGGGCAACTCGTTTTCAAGCTTATCATCGAGAGCGGGATCCGCTTCACGCACCTGTTTGCTAAAGTTCCAAGGCAGAATACGACGCAAAACAGAACCGGAGTTATCCTTCCACCCTGGCACTTCGTTACCTCCCAACACACCCGGAACCTTCCAAACCATAGGTATAGCCTGCTTGTTCTTCACGGCGATGGATACGTCCTCGCCAGATACGATAGACTGGAACTCCGCCTGTTCGAGTGAAAGATCACCCTTCACCTCTGGTGCGATGAACATGAAATTATTCGCGATGGCGGAGAGACCGAACTTCTTCTCGATATTGTTCGAAAGTGTGCCTACATCCTGGCTCTCGTAGAACTTTTTGAATACCTTTGTGATCAGGGTACTCTTACCACTTTTCGCAATTCCTTTGAAGAATGGGATGATTTGCCATTTATCCAACTCACCGACATCAAAGCACAGGCGCCCACCCATCACATAGGCCCATTTGCACACTTCCGGTTCGAAGTTTTGATATTGAAGTACACGGTCAAAGTTAGGCGTTGGAATATCTTCCCAGTTGTCAACGTGAGAATAGTCATCAAACACCTTATCGAAGTATTTACAGGCGATCAAGGTTGGGTCGAGACGTGCAAACTCCTTGCTGGTGTACGGGTAAAACGCACATCTATAGTACCCATCATTCTCATCCATAGGATTTGTGGCAACCCACTCCTTACCGATGAAGACACCATTCTTGAAAGACCACACGTAACGTCGCTTTTCGATAGTGGGAAACTGTGAATCCTGACACTTGGAGAGGTTATCGATCACTTCCCTGAAGATGCTTCCCTTGCTCGTGAAGTTCTTCCACATCTCAAAGTTATCATCCTTGTTTGCCAACGAATATACGAAATCTTCGATGGACATTTTCTGTTCCCACGCCCGTGTATTGTACCCGTCTTCAGTCTTACGCTCTTCACAGCAGAACCCCTTGTATCTACGATACTTCGCCTTGTACAGTTCATCCAGGGCAAAAATGAGACACTTTTGGTACGAAGAGACACTCTCAGTGTCTTCTTCGCACATCGTAGAAGGATCGGACGTCGAGCTCGCCTGGTGCTTGACCGTGGGGTTTACGACCCGCTCGTACGCATTGTAGTGACGTCGAACGTTGTCGTATCCATCCTTCACTTGCTTCAGGATGTTATGGACACGGGTGATGAGATTTACGCCGTCATCGTTTTCTTTTTTGTCGAAGTTGATTTCTTTGATTCTGTTTTTGAGGTCGACGAGATAGCGTCGTTGTTTTTCACGGATACCTTTTATAGCCAAAATATCGAGTTTAGACACCATAGGATTCCCGTGCTCGTCAAAGTTGTCACTGTGAATATACTGTCGGTAACCAAGTTCACGTGCACACTTGAAATCCTCCGTTCTGAGATTCCACAACTTCTCGAAGGCCTGAACAATTTTTTCAAATTCGGATTCTCCGTTCATCGACTGAATAGCCCGTTTCTGTAGCTCGGCGAGTGCTTCATACTTATCAGGGTCCTTGTCGATGAAGTGAGTATCTTCCATAGTTATATGATTTACAATTTTTCTCTCTAATTAATTTTTCAACTCACTCAAAATCTTTATCAAGATTTTATTTTGCATCTGGAGTTGTTGGGAGATCCCAACGAGGGCGGTGCACACGGTGTCACCATCTTCCGTAGCCAGGAGAGAGGTCATGAGAGTCGTGACATCCATGCCATCATCCTCGAAATCCTCCTCGTCCATATCGATCTCCTCGTCGATGGGTTCATCTTCAGTCTCGGACTCCGACTCGGAGACGATCTCGCCCTCCTCGATTTCAATCTCATTTTCCTCAGGCTGATTTGACATTTAAATTAGACCAAGAAAAATTGGATCGCGAAATTTCGCATTTCCCCAAAATTATTTTCTCTGCTTATAGTACAACAACTCTCAAAATGGCTGGCGGTCTCATGCAACTCGTAGCGTACGGTGCCCAGGACGTTTACCTTACCGGTAACCCTGAGGTAACTTTCTTCCAGGCGAAATACAAGCGCCACACTAACTTCGCGATGGAGAACATCGAGCAGACCGTCAACGGTACTGCCGCCGACTCCGGCCGCGTCTCCGTCACTGTTGCCCGCAACGGTGATCTCGTCGGTGACATGTATGTCGAGCTTAAGTCCAAGTCCGGCATCGCGTCCAACACTTCCGATGCTACCGCCGATCTTTGCTGGGTCGCCGAGCGCGCCGTCTCCTCCGTTGAGCTTTCCATCGGTGGTCAGCGTGTCGACAAGCACTACCAGCGCTGGTGGCGTCTGTACTCCGAGCTTTACCTCGATGAGTGCAAGAAGGCCACTTGGGGTAAGATGACTACCGGCACCGCCGACTCCACCGTCTACCTTCCTCTCGTTTTCTTCTTCAACCGCAACCCCGGTCTTTACCTTCCCCTCATTGCCCTCCAGTACCACGAGGTCCGCATCGACTTCGACCTCTCCTCCGAGTTCACCACTTACCTTAACACTGACACCTTCAAGGTCTGGGCCAACTACATCTACCTCGACACCGAGGAGCGTCGCCGCTTCGCCCAGAAGGGTCACGAGTACCTCATTGAGCAGGTTCAGCACACTGGTACTGATACCGTCACCTCCGCTTCCACCAAGCAGGTCCGCCTCTCGTACAACCACCCCATCAAGGAGCTCGTATGGTGCTTCGACGAGGGTGTTGCCCGTACCAAGATGTGGAACTTCACCTCCAAGGGTGCCGTCGGCGAGGTTGTCCTCGAGGCTGACCCCACCGCGATCGAGACGTCCAACGCTTTCATCTCCACCTCCGTCTCTGGTGCTCCTCTCCTCAAGGTAGGCACTGGCGGTACCGCGGCTGCCAACGCCTTCACCGAGGAGGTCGTCGGTCCCCTCAACACCTTCAAGCTCGTTCTTAACGGCCAGGACCGTTTCAAGGAGCAGAAGGGTAAGTACTTCAACCAGGTGCAGCCCCACTTCCACCACAGTGGTTCTCCCTACGCGGGTGTCTACTCGTACTCCTTCGCGCTCAAGCCCGAGGAGCACCAGCCTACCGGCACTTGCAACTTCTCGCGCATTGACAACGCGCAGGTGTCTGTTACCATGAACACCACCGACGCGACCAACATGCACATGTTCGCGACCAACTACAACGTCCTCCGCATCCAGTCCGGTATGGGCGGTCTTGCCTTCTCCAACTAAGCATACAAATCAAATTTGTATTTGCCATTAAAAATTCATATTTAAAAATTGAAATCGTACAATTTTTAAAATTGAAAATGAGTATGTTTCTCAGGCGAGTGTATGAACTTATCGTGAAAGTTGAAAAACCTACATTAGGACGTTGGAATCTCAAGTCGTGTAATGAAATTTCAACATCCATAAACTCCGTGTACCAGAACAGAGACCGAAGAAGGCTTCAGAATATAAGGATAAACCGCGATAAGTGAATATGTACGAAGTCTATACTGATGGAAGTTGCTTAGGAAACCCGGGTCGAGGCGGATGGGCGGCCATTAGTAAGGACTTTAAACTATGTGGAGCACAACCTAATACTACGAATAATGTGATGGAAATGACAGCTATCGTGAAAGCACTCGAACAGTGTCTATGGATGGAAGAGAAATACGTACGTATCGTGACGGATAGTAACTACGTGAAGCAGGGAATATCTTCGTGGATACACAATTGGAAGAAAAATGGATGGAAAACTTCCAATGGCGGGGATGTTAAGAACAAGGAGTTGTGGGTAAAACTCGACGAATTGAGGGAACGCTTTACCATGATTGAATGGAAGTGGGTCAAGGCCCATAACGGCACACTCCAAAACGAAGCTGTTGATAAATTAGCCAGGGAGTGCGCTAAAAATTTATCCGAGTAAGTTAGGTTCCATGAGTGTTCAAAACCAGGAAGAACACTGTGAATGGTGTGAGAAGCAGGAGAAGCTACTTGTCAAATGGGCAGAGAAAGCCGCCGGCTACCGCTGGCTACACAACCATGCACGCCTTTATTATAAAAAACAAAACGACTGGCTGGCGTATCCGTCTATCATCATAGCCTCAATAACGGGTGTGGGTGGTTTTGCTGTGCTAAACCCCAGCGGTAATGACGGTGTGAGTAACGATACCAAGACGCGTATCATGATTGTCCAGTATTTCTTTGCCTTCCTCAACGTCATAGCTGGTATTCTTTCTTCTATCAGTAAGTTTAGTCAGAGTCTCCCTTTATCGGAAGCGCACTCGGTCATGTGTGTACAGTGGTCTAAGTTCTACAGGTCAATAGATATGGAACTGTCGTTGGATATCAAGCATCGTTCCGACGTAGTGGAATTCATCATGAAGTCGCGCGAGGAGTACGACAAACTTTTAGATGATGCTCCTGATATCCCAGCTATAAGTATACAGGCATTCATGGTACAATTTCCCGATAAAGAGAACAAACCGGATGTTTGTAACGGACTCTCGATTGTCATGAGTGATGATGCGGCATCCGTGACAGGTTCGGGGCGTGCGGTGAGCAAGTGGTTGGGTGCTTTTCAGAACATCTCGACGAGAAGAAAGAGTCGGGACGTAGACGAGTTAGAACGAATGCCATCCGTATAAATTTCTCAGTACATTGTAAATGCTTAGGTTCATTCAATTTTTACCTATTTTGATGATCTCTCTTTTGTACGGTCTCGTGTATGCCGCGATTAACCGTGTCAACCCCGACGCGTTTGGTTTCGAGGACAGTATCGTAGATCCTTTTTACTTTTCGTTTACTACGATGTCTTCCGTGGGGTACGGTGACTACTCCCCCAAGACCCGGTTCGCGAAAGCGGTCGTCATGAGTCAACAGTTTGTACTCCTCGCGGAAATCAGTAGCCTCCTCGGCCTCGACAAGCTGGGTAACTCGATACGTAACACCAGCATCAATAACATGATTAAGAATGCTTAAAATTATGTACACTTACTATAAATGATAGTGATTATACTATTGTTTATAATATGGTTTTTTGCGTACGCGAACAAGTGTTCGTGTAAAAGAAAGACGGAGGGGTGTTACAGAACCGAATTTTATGGGTTTCAGTACGGACACTTACTTCTGTACATGCTTCTAGGATTTTTGTATCCCAAACAGTTTTGGTTTTGGATCATATTGGGAATCGTGTGGGAAATATTTGAATACTGGCTTTCTATGCGTCCGGATATCGTAGAGAATTTAGGAGGGTGTCTCTCTACATCTGACGAGAAAACACCCTTGTGGTATCGTCACGTGTATGCCGGTACACCCAAACATGAAAATTTTATAGATAGAGTCTTCGGTATTAAAAATTCAGAGTCGCACACGTGGCACTATTCCATCGGTGAAAATCTAACGAATGTTTTAGGATTTATGATTGGAAAATATCTCAACGGAGTGTATGTTTAGAGCGATGTACAAAGATCCCAATTTTATTGGCGCTCAAACACTTCCTCCGAATGATGTCGTGGTCATCATGAAGGATGGAATCGAATATCACAAGGCGGAAGGTGTTGTGTTTCGTTCGGAAGCGAGTATTGATAAAGACTCGAAGGAACTTAAAGGTACGCCCCGTGGTAAGGATAAGATACGAGAACTCTTCATCGAACCTACAGTGAGGACAAAAGGTAGGTTCACGGTCACGATGTATGAGTTTTGATCCCATAGCTCAGTTGGTTAGAGCGTGGTGCTTATACTACGTATACACGAGTGGGATCATACCCATATAAGGCACGCCAAGGTCACGGGTTCGAGCCCCGTTGGGATCACTTTTTAGAATGGGTTTTCCTCATTGTAAAAAGTGTCGACTTATAAAAATGATAAGGTCATTTCAATTAAATGTCACCGATTCAACAACACCAAGAGACCTAGATTTATTTTTCAATTACGTGTGGTCCCATAACCAAAAGGTTCACGTAATTCTTGACACGACGAAGTGTAAGAGAGCCTCCCTCGGTCGTGTGCTCTCGATGCGTGGGGTTCTCAATAAACACCGTCCCAACTCCAAGAAGTTCATAGATCATACAACGATTTTTGTCGGTTCTCGTTGGGCTAAGACTCTACTAAATATAGGACTCTCCATAATTCGAACCGAGAGACCGGTGAAAATCAGTACCCCCACTTGACATCCTTGGGGGTGGCGTGTGGATGATGCCTCGAGAAAAAGTTACGCTCACCGTGATCGCTATGACCGATGAGACTTTTCTGTGACCTGTCTATGACCATATACTTTCGCATATCCTTGTAATACACTCGAGCTCCTTTATTGATTAAATCCTCGTGCTTCATGTCTACGTGATTATCCATCGGGTAGAAGTGCTTCACGTACTTTCGCATATTATTCACGTTTATGAGGTAGCATTTCGTACTCGAAATCCATTTCACCTTTTCCAGAGTTCCCTCGTCTTTATCAGGAAGCCTGGAAAGACAATGGAAGAAACACATCTCCATATTTTCACCCTTCTCATCTATGACCTCTTGAATTTCATGGAACAAACGTGACGATTTGATGATGACATTATCTTCAAAAATGACCGCATATTTGAGTCCCTGTTCGAAACAGCGTTTATAGAAATCCATGTGCCCCACGAAACAACCTATAGCCCCGAGATTGAAATAGGTTATGTTCGGGCGTTTTACCGTCGGGTCGTAATGCATTTCCAGAGCCTTTTCAAAATAGTCGGGTTCGATGATATCTTCGTATTCCCTCGCGATCTTAACGTTCCCGGTGTTGGGACCGTATATGACTTCTATGGGAGTAAATCCAGTGTAGTGTTTGAAAAATCGCTCTTGACGTGTCTTGGCACTGTTGACTGTGAGAAGAAAACACTTGTAATCGTATTTCTCTTTGATTTTAATCTTCTCTTCCCTATACGTCACGGCGAGAATGTAGACGACAATCGCCAAAAGTACGACGAACAAGAACATACCTACTTAAACGTTAGAAAATTTAAATGCGTAAGAATGAATGGTATAGATGTATGCGGTCTGATAGGATCGATACTCATTGTCATCATGTTCATACCCGAAATTAATCATGTGTACAAACACAAAGACGCAAAAGCTATCAACTATAATTTTTTACACTTGAACCTGACGGCGAGTGTGTTGTCCCTCGTATACTCTTTCTACTACAACGTCGTCCCCATGACCATCACAAATTTTTCCGCTGGTCTTTTCTCCTTGCTCATGTACTACTTCAAATACAAATACGAGCTTAAAGAAGAGATTCCAAATACTACTATAGAAGACGCTCCTATAGTGTAGTTGGTTAACACTGTGGACTTTGAATCCACCACCCGTGGTTCGAATCCACGTGGGAGCTTTAATCCTCTCTTAGCTCAGTTGGTAGAGCAGTGGACTGTAGTTCCAATGGTCACCTGTTCAATTCAGGTAGAGAGGACCATTCCTCTGTAGCTCAGTTGGTAGAGCGACAGGCTGTTAACCTGTAGGTCATCGGTTCGAACCCGGTCGGAGGAGATTCTTAGGTAGTGTCATCCACTATTTAAAAATCTCATAGTATAATAAACGATGAGTGGCCTTTGGATCGCAGGAACGGTTGCTTTCTGGTTGTGTGCGAGTTCGTCGGTCGCCTCTGTGGTGAGCATTAATCGGGGTTCTGAAACCTTGGAAGATTCCATAGGAAACGCCAGTGGAGGTTCAACTGACAAAACTGTTAAGGGGGTACGATACGTAAGACTTGAGAGAACAACGGGGGATTATCCTGCTAATATAATAAATTTAGCAGAAGTCGAAGTACTCGACAATAGTGGTACGAACGTGGCCACAGGCAAAACTGTAACTGGTGGTCCGGGTGGTGCTCATAGCGCTGGTCCGTTCGAACGTCTCGTTGATGACAATTTAGGTAATTTTGCACACACAACCGGTAATGGTTTATCGTTTTTGGAAATTAACCTAGGATCTGACGCAGATGTAAAATCTGTAAAAATCACAAATAGAGGCGAGACTACAAGCGCTTCTTGTTGCTGGAATCGTATAA
>Ga0209932_1000235_pt1 | contig 15670 bp, 21 predicted proteins | sample SalPon2_B_H2O_MG_2_FD_185728 | JGI IMG/M metagenome (GOLD analysis project Ga0209932, IMG submission 185728) | Salt pond water microbial communities from South San Francisco under conditions of wetland restoration - Salt Pond MetaG SF2_B_H2O_MG... ...
TTGTAATACCTTGTCTAGACCGACAAATGCACCACCTACTATGAATAAAATATTAGAAGTATCAATGTCAACCATTTCGGCGCCGGGGTGTTTTCTTTTTCCTTGAGGAGCAACTCTTACTGTACTACCTTCAATAATTTTAAGTAAACCTTGTTGTACACCTTCACCACTTACATCACGTGTAATACTGACATTTTGACTTTTCTTTGTTATTTTATCAATTTCGTCTACAAAAACTATTCCGTGTTGTGCTTTCTTTACATCACCATCGGCATTAGTTAACAATCTAGTAATAATACTTTCAACATCATCACCTACATATCCTGCTTCAGTTAGTGTTGTTGCATCACAAATTGCAAAAGGCACATTCAAATAAGATGCTATACTTTGAGCAAGTAATGTTTTACCACTACCTGTAGGTCCCATTACCATAACGTTTGTTTTATCTAATTTGATATCTTCACTTGGGTTGTTTAATTTTTTATAATGTTGAGCAACTGCAACACTCAAAGCAATTTTGGCTTCTTCTTGGCCAATAACATAATCATCTAAATATTTCTTGATAGCCATAGGACTTAAATCAACTTGATCTACTTCTTTAAGGTTGATCTTGCTTCTTTCTTCAGTAAGAATTCCTACACAAAGATCAATACATTCATCACAAATTGCACTATCAGTACCGACAATAAGTTTAGTGACTTCTGTTCTAGGCTTGCCACAGAATTGACAATTATGTTCTATATTTTTATTTGTCATTTAATACCTTCTCTATAAATTTATCAAAACTTTCTACGAGATTTGTGGATATAAGTTCGTAAATTGCTTTTGTTTTTAAGTCTTTTGTATAGTAATACACGTTAGGTAAACTAACAATGTAACTAGTATATTGTACTACATTATCTTGTAGGTTGTCAAGATTTAGATAGGTATAATTTTTCCTATTAATAACATCTAATAGCCAAAGGAGGTTGTTTTCGTTATTGTAGACATAAATGTCAATGTCTTCACCTTTATTATTTTTTGATAAAGCAAAACTTAAATTTTCTTTTTCTTTTTGAGTTGCACAAACTAGATTGAAAGTTTTATGGTTGTTATATAACTTATCCGGAGGACTAATTAAATTAATTTTGTTCATATTATGATTTGTCTAATAGACCCTTAATTTTTTCTGCTTCGCTTTCACTTAATTGCTCTACAGTAATTAGTCCTTGTTTGAGTCTGTTGATTAAATTTATGGTATGCTTTTGACTAGCATCTCTATATTGTTCTTCTGATATTTCTAGTTCTTTAATTTTACTAGGATCAAAGTTTTCTCTGGCCTGGTTTATTTTATTAAAAACGGATTGTTCTCTTTGTTCTTCGTTTTGAATAAATCCTTCCGGTTCGATTACTTCAGTAAATTTTTCTTTAGATGTAAATTCTGGATTTTTTTCTGCTTCTTCGTTTGCTTTCTCAACCCAATTATTCCAAGCATCTAAATCATCTATCTTTTCTAATTGTTCGTTAATAGTATCTTGAGATTCTTTGCTTGCCTGATCAGGCCATTCGCCTTTATCCTTCATATCATTAATAGTATCATCAATAGAATCATTTACTTTTTCTTCTGCATAATAAAAAGGATTAGAAGTTTTTACATATTTTTTAGTAGGCTCTTCTTTTTCAACAGAAGCATCAAAGTCTAATTCAAGTTGATTAGGATCAACATACTTTTCTTCTTCAACAACTTGTTTAGGTTCTACAGGATCAGGATCTATATCATTCCAGAGGAGATATTGACCTTCCTTTTTTTTTGAAAGTACTGCTTCTTGTTTTGGTTCTTCTTCGAAACTAGGTGGTTCATTTTCTTCTATGCGTTTAGCACGATCGTACTCGTAGTTCATTCGATGTGCTTCTTCCCACTCTTCGTCCGTAAATGTTGGTTTAGGATCTTCGGGTTCTGGATCCGGCTTTCCCGGCAAACTACCGCCTTCTCTATTCCAATTAAATGTATACTGACTAGCAATTAGAAGCAACACTGCTAGTGGGTCAAATACAAATATAATAATTATAATAACCCAACGAACTGCCGCTTCTAGCAAATTAGTATCTGCTTGTTCACCGTAAATAAATTCTGCAATATACTTAATAGGTCCTACTTCTGCTTCAAGTTTACGATATTCTTTTTCGTATCCAAACTTTTCTTCACGAACATCATCAATTACTTTTTGTTCGCCTTCAATAAAACCTTCAAGTTCTGTTATACGTCCGTCGATATCTTGAGTTTTGGTGTTTGCTTGGTTACGCAAATCATTAATGCGTTTGTTAATATCAGCAATACCTTTAGCATACTTTGAATCAACTGCCTTTAGATCCTTATCTAATTGTTCATTAACTGCAAGAATTTCTTTTTGAGCCCTACTTGCAACACTTAATTCATTTGCTTTTGCTTTAGATACTGCTTCTTCATATGCTTTAGTTCCGCCTAGTGATCCTTCAAATTTTTTCTCTGCGGCGGCAATTTCAGCATCACGTCTTTCCTGTGCTTGAGTAATACGTGTCTGTTGCTGTTCAATCTTAAATTTAGCATCTGCTCGTAATGCATCTTTTTCTTTGTTAATACGAGCATAGATTTTATCTAATCCTTCTTGTTCTTTTTCTATTAAGCCGTCTACACGGACATCCTCTCCCTTCATCAAACGATCAAGTTCGCTACGCCATCTATCAATTTTTCCTTGTGCTCTATCTTCTTTATCGTCTAGTGTTTCAATAAGAGCAACTTGTTCTTGAGATAATGATGTTTGTTCAATATGTGCTTTAGATAAAAAGCCAAAAATACCCATGCTTGTAATAAACATGAGTACAAATACTGCAAGTGATAGATAGGTTTTAAGCCACCATGTAGCACGACTCCAGTTTCTATGGAGCCAAACTGCTGTAACTAGTTTACCTACTTCTAAAGATACACCCATAACAATAATGGGAATAACTGCGGCCGCAAATATCGCGGCAAGACCTGCTACACTATAATAGATTGCTACACCTGATATAGTAAGGGCCGATAAAAATGTAATAATTCCTAATAACATAACTATGTATTTACTCTAACATCGGATGTTAATAAAAGCAATGGTTTTCTCAACCATTACACCTTTGGATAGAAAGTCCAAGTTTTACCTTGGTTACGTGTACATGCCCATTCTAGTTTGTGATTAGTATGTTTACCGTTAATGGTAGTAACACTTAATAGTCTACAGAAATTATTACCTGGTTTATCAGCAAGTATTTTAACATACCCGTGTTCACGTTCTTTTTCATTCCACCATTCGACTTTAGTACCTAACTTGTAGTTTGGATTGTTAAGAACAAAGTCTATTGTACGATCGTACTTGTATACACTTTCTTTAGATAGCATAGTTTTAGACGCACAAGCAGTCATAAGCAAACCTACTAGGATTATCATAATGTATTTCATTAGTATATAATCTCCCAAGAATCAGTTTCAGGAATATAACATGCAACTCCTCGTCCATAGATATCAGAATTGTGTACTGCACCGTGTGTTACATAAGTTCCACACTGGCTAGGATCTATTCCTGCTCTACCAACTGTAAGTGGATTTTTTTGCGGATCATCGCTACATCTTGTAACAGACTTGCTGGATACAGTTTTACCATTTTCTACAACAATTTCTTCATCGCCATAACAATATTCTGGCTTGTTGTAATGCACTGTATCCGGACCTAGTCTAGCACTACAGGCACCAAGTGCCATTAGTACTGCAACAAGAGCGAAAACTCTAGTTAGATGCAACATCAACTTTGCCTGTCTTCGCTTCGTTGATCAAAGTATCAAAAACTTCTTTAGACAATTTGAGTCTAGTAAAGTTATAATACTTGCCGCCTAATTTGTAGGTATGCTTTCTAACCTGAATATCTTCACGGATAGTTGTTTTTTCTACAAGATTTTTTACAACAGTATTTGTTGATTTACTATCATCTGTAATCTTAACTACTGTAGAAGATTCTACAGATCCGTTGACTCTTTCTGCTAGACCTTTTTTAGCAAATGCATATGCTTCTGCTTCTGCTTGTTGTTCGTAAATGCTTTCGCCCATTCCGCAAGCATATACAAATTCTTCTTTTGTCCAAAAGAACCAACCTTCGGTTCCGATTTGTTCACACTCTGCATACCAATTTGGTTGTGCATAGTTTGTTCGCTCTTTAACAGTAGTCATTGAACTACATGCTCCGAGCATTGATACTATACCAATCATAGCACCTAGTTTCATTACGCCTTTCATTTTAGCCTCCTTTTTTAAGCCTATATGTATATAATAACATCATTACCGGTTTTGTCAATTAACAATTTTGCCAAAATGACTTAACCGTTGCCGCCACCATTGCCGACTAGTTTAAATTCCATTCCTGCTTGCATTACAACAACTTTGTTGTTTGGAAACAGTGATTGAATATCTTTTTGAACTTTCATTCTATCACCTGTCGCTAGAGGTAATTTGTGTTCTACAATAATTACGTCATTAGGTTGTGGTGATACTCTTTTAATATCTCCGATTACTTGATAAGCAAGTTTCGAAGTTTTTAGTGCTGGATCTGCCATTAGTTTCTCCTCATTGTTGCGATCTCTGTCGCTTGTTTTTGTCCTGTTTTGTCGTCATCGTCCGCAAACACAGGAACCATGTTTGATTTATGCATTGTAGCGATGCCTACAAGTTTTCTTTCGCCAGTATACTGTAGAGGTTCTTTTTTCACACACGGTGAAAAACTATCTTTAGTAACACGGCTAGGAATTTCTTTTGTTACCCTAACAAAGGGAGATGAATAATGCCACGGTTTAGAGTCAACAGGTTTTGTTGTTCTTGGTTTATGACGACCGTGAATATAATCTATATACTCATCTAATGTCATTTGCATATTATGGCTATGACATTGACGCATACGTTTATTATATTGTCGCATTTCTTCGGTCCACTTCTCGATTTGAGATTTGGTAAATTTTGTTTTTTTCTTACGTGCTTTTGTATTAAGGGTAGTGAGCCCTCTTGCTAGATGCATAGTCATATTTTTATTATAACTCCGTTTATGGTAGTTGTCTACGAATAATTGCATCAAAAACTATATTTGCATATTCTGGATTTGTACTCCAAGCATCAAGTTTTTGTAGTAGAGATAATAGGTCAGTAGTACCATCTGTATATTGGTCTGATCTTTCTCTTCTAAACTCTTTGTAAGCAGGATGTTCATTAACCAAACGTATCATTTCTTGTACACTTTGGCATTTTGTTTCAAAAATCCTTACACCGAATTGTGCGTTTGGAAGATCCAAAGGTTTAAGTTGTGGTACACTATCACTCCATGTTCGAATTCCAAATAAATTATTACCATCTACAGCAAATCTACTTGTGCCCCAACCACTTTCAATACCTGCCATCCCTATAATTATAGCACTAGGTACCCTTTTGCTAGGTTCTGTTTTAAAGTTGATGTAATCTATACAAGTTTTGACAGCAAATATAAAAGAATCTTCGTTGTTATATTCAAATGTAGGCTCGTGTAATCCAAAACTATGTGCTGTTTCTACAATTTCACGTTCTACATTGTGTACTATTTTATTTGTAACGTATGCATTTGGCTTAAAAGTTCCAAATACAAATGCAAAACAAATTACGAATAATACACTAGTCCATTTGTATATTGACGGTAAAAATTTTTTGATCCTATTTTTCATATCCCTCCAAACTTAAAAGATGAAGTTGTCTTACCAACTGTCTTCTAACATTGTTCCAAAAGGTTAAGGCCCAACCTGTGTCAGATCTTTCGATAGCACGATCTACTTTGTCTAATCGTGCTTGCCATAGGTCCATACATTCACTTTTGGATAATTTTAAACAAGCCTCGTCAAATATCATACTAACCTCCGTTAGTATGTCCGTTAGTGCCTTTTGCTAATTCTGTTGCTTCTTTTTGGAATCGTCTCGGCAATCCTGTCCAACGTGCTACTTCACCGTCATTGTTGATTTTGAAACTACCTGCTACTGTATAAATTTCGTTGCCGTCTTTGTCTTCTGCTACAAATTTACGAACAACACCATTGATGATACCGTTGCCTGTGTCTCTGCCTACTTCCCATTTATATTTGCCTGATGGTCCTTCATACAAGGATTCATCGCCCCATTCATTGCGACAGATGCTCTTGATGTTTTCAAGGACTTCTATACTCTTTGCCATTTTATGCCTCCTTAAGCCATTTCTATTAATAATACCAGTTTTACCAGCATTGTTATTAATATACACTGCTTCAGAAGTTTTGTCAATTGTTGATTTTACCAATTTTACCACTTTTGTCGAATCTGTGGTTGGTGTGTCCAGAATGGACGATTTTAGTTGTGTGTTATCCAAAGTCATGCCTTTGCTCCTTTTATATGCCTAAAATAAAAGCCTATTTTGCTTTTGTAAATTTATTTATGTTATACAGGATAGTGGCCGTTAATTAAAATTTCCATACCACTATCTGAAATATCACTGAATGTTTGAGTTGAATCTATACCGTTTGCATCAACTGTTACAATAGTAAAGAATGAGTCACCTTCATTAATCTGTGCGTGTACAGTAACACCGCCTGTAAATCCTGATACGTTATATAACATAATTGGAAATGCAGTTTGACCGCCTTGGTCTGTTAAATCTGCACATGCAAATGGTAAACTTACTCTTATATCACCTGTTGGTAATGTTTGACTATTTGCAGTTTGTAGTTTACCACTAATGAAACAACGATTTCCAATTTTAGTGTAACTCATTTTTTGGAATCCTGTCGTAGTTGTTAAACTTCCACTTGCTGAACCTGTAATTGTATAATCGTGTAAACCTTCTGCATATGTATCTAATGCAGTTGTTGCTACTTTTCCTGCTACACCATCAATAATAACTGTTGAGTCATCAGCAACGACACTACCTTTAACATCACCAATAACTACTCCACGAAGTGTTCCATATAAGGTACCTGTTTGTCCATCAATAACCAAACCACTGTCAGTACTGAATACACTTCCTGACAAGTCACCAATCATTGCACTGCCTTGTTTGTAGTAGCCAGCGTCATTTACTAGTGTAGAAACATTATCTCCTGTTTGTACAAATGCATTGCCGTCGATGGTAACTGTTGGCATAGTATCATTTTGTGCCGCGGTAACAGTGATACCATTTGTTCCTATAAATTGGAATGTGCCTTGTGCGGCCATGTTAAAGCCTGTACTGTCATCCCCAACTATATTAAAGTTAACTGCACTTTCATCTGTAAGATATCCTGCATCGTTTGTCAATCTACTTACATTGTTGCCATCTACTAGATAATCAATAAGTTGGCCACTTTGTACAATACCTTTTGTGTCTACAGTAACACTATTGTATGTACCTGGAGCAACAGGACTACTTGCAAGTGTTACGTTAATTGAAGTTGTACCACTTCCTGTAACATCACCAAATAATGTAATAGTTTCATTGCCACTGTCAATAGTAATATTTCCTTCAGCATCACTTGCAACTGTAGTGCTACCTGTGCCTTGGAATGTGATTGTTTCACTTGCATTTACTTGTCTTACCGTACTGTCGTCCGCCGCAACGTTAAAACGAACATCTGATAATGTTATGTAACCTGCATCATTAACAAGTTCACTTACATTATCTCCGCTTTCTAGTCCTGCCGTAATGTATCCTGGATTAGCAAAGTCTACAGTAATATTACCTTCTGCATCACTTGAGGTTGTAATGTTGGAACCACCGAGTATCTTGATGTTTTCACTTTGTTTAACAACTCGCATGGTAGAATCATCAGCACCAATTGCAAACATGTTGTTTTCAATGTTAGTAAATCTGTTTGTAATTGTTGTTGCAAAGTTTGCATCATCATTTAGTGCCGCGGCTAATTCATTAAGTGTGTTTAATTGTTCAGGTGCACTGTCTAGTACTGCCGCTACTTTAGCGTCTACTTGTGCTTGTGTGTAAGCGTCTGTGATACCATAGCCTGTAAGTGTAGTTGGAGTTCCTGTTATACTACTCCAACTAAAGTCTTGTGCAACACCTGTAATAGTAATATTACCTTCAGCATCACTTGCTGTTGTGATTGCTGTACCACCTAATATTTTAACATCTTCACCGGCATTGACTGTACGCATTGTGCTATCATCAGCACCAATACGGAAATTGTATGTAGCACCAATTTCACTTGCTGTTACATATCCTGCATTATTTGTAAACTCTGTAATGTTAGCACCGCTTGCAACATAATTGCTATCGTTTGTAAATGCACTTACGTTTGTTGGTGCACCACTTAATACTCCATAAGGTATAGTTCCACTTACACCATCAACAAGTAATGTACTGTCATCAGCAAATACTGAACCTTTTAAATCTGTATTGATTAAATTTTCTAAACTAATTGAAACAGCAAAGCCACCAACATCTACAGCAACTTGACCAGTAGTACCAAGTATGGTCATTGTTTCACTTGTTAACCCAACACTGCCTGTGCCTGTATTACCTGCTAATGAAAGTGTCTGTCCGTATGTAGATAAATCTGGACCTGTTACTGTGATATTTCCTTCAGCATCACTTGACGTAGTAATGTTTTGAGCACCAAGAATTTTGAATCCTTCTCCTGCATTTATATCACGCATTGTTGAATCATCAGCACCTACGTTAAGTGTAAAGTTATTTGGAATCTCTGCAAGTGTTACATAACCTACGTTATTAGTCCATTGGCTGATGTTACCTGATTTGTTTGTAAGTGTATCAGTTGAACTGGCTGTAATAAATCCTGAATCGTTTGTTAAATCTGATACGTTTGCTGGCCCAGTAACAGTAATAACACCATCTGATAAAGTTGTAGAAATTGAATTAGCACCAACTAGTTGAATTGTTTCTTGAGAATTAATTACTTCAAGAGTACTATCGTCGGCCGCTATGTTAAATTGATATGTACCAGCAAGACTTGGTTTATTAATCAAGTCAGCATAATCACCTGAAGTTGCTACTGTTGCAAAATTTACATTACTTGCACTTGTTATAAGTCCTTTTGCATTTACAGTTACAGTATTGAATGTTCCTATATCAGTATTAACATTATCTAGTGTAAGAGTAATTGTTTGAGCATTTCCACTTAATGCTCCGCCACTGTTACCACTGATGTCACCATCAAATGTTAGATTAGGTCTTCCGCTTAAATCACTGTAAGTGCCCGTTGTTGATACTGTAGCAAATCCTGCGGCACTGATTGATTTGTTTTGCCATTCTCCGCTTGCTGTATCATATTGTAATAAATCATTATCAGCAACACTTGTAAGATTTACATCACTTAAATCTGTAAAATTTTCTGCTGTTATATTTGAAATAAATGCTGATGTTGAATTATCATAATTAGACAAGTCAGTATCTACATTAACTGTAATGTCACCTTCAGCATTTGAACCTGTTGAAACTACTCCACCGTCTCCAAGAATACCAAAGTTTTCTCCACCTTGTACAATTCTTACTGTACTATCATCAGCACGGATTTCAACTCTACCAATAGCACTTGCAACAATATCTTCAGCACTTTGTAAACTTAAAATTACACTATCAGCATTTTCGTCAACCGTGAAGTTTACTCCAGGTCCTCCAATAACTGTAAGGGTATCGTTATCTGCATCTGCGACAACTTGACCAACACTACTTCCGCCTTTTTGGAAGTTCATTATACGGAATGAATCGATTACTTTTACTGACATATTTCTTGGTTCTCCTACGTGTATTTACCGTAGATAAAAGAATAGGAGCAAAGTTTCCAATGCTCCTATTCTACTACTATTATGTATTTTTATCTATATGTATCGCCTATGGCGTGGAAAATCCGTTTTCTCTACTGCTTCTATTTGTTATGTGTAATGCTTGCTTGTATACTAGTATTTATTGCTTGTAATACGGATCAACAGTTGAGTTAGGATCGTGTTCTCCTACCACTTGTTGTATTTCTGGAATATAATGTTTTAGCATATTCTCTATACCGTATTTTAAGGTCATTGTGCTTCCTGCACAACCAGAACAAGCACCCTGAAGTTGAATTGTCAAAATACCTTTGTCAAAACTCAAAGCCTCAACTGCTCCACCATGTGAATCCACATAAGGCTTGACTCTAGATACTAATAGACTTTTTGCTTCAGTAAGCACTTGTTCGTTGGTTTTTTCCATGCAACTATTTAACAAACCGTAAAGTGTACGACCTTCCTTCGTGGCTAAAAGTTACACTACTGTAGTCATATACTTCTTCACTAGAACGTGAATACTTTGTAGTTGTGGTGCATTGTTCTTCTTGTCGATAGCCAACAATACCTTGTTTCTTATCTTTATTAGCACCAATCAAACCACCAATGACAGCACCTGCGGCACCACCATTCTTTTCACCCTTAATGTTATTTCCAATGACGCCGCCAATGATGGCGCCAGTGAGAATATCACTAGTGGTTGGTTCTTTGCCCACATTACCGTATATAGGAACATCAACAAAACGACAAGTTTCCTCGGTATATGGAATTTGTTTAACAACAGTTTTGTAATGATCAACAATTTCAGCAATGTCTACATCAGTTGATGCATATACAGGAGTTGTGAAAAAAGCAACGAGTGTTGCAACTAAAATTTTACGCATTTCTGATTCTCCTTTGCGTAGTGATAGTGAAGTGCAACTTTTCTGTTGCCAGGTAAGTTGCCAACCCCGTAGAACTACGCCGCTAGGCGTAAATCTTCAGATGCAAAATTATCGTTTGCAATTATAGTTTTGGACAGTAGCGTGAGTCTCCCCACATATGCTCGGTCGTTCCTTACCGGTAATCTCTTTCACCCTTAACAAGCCAGTCGATCCTGTGTCACCCCCATCATAAACACACCCAAATACTATGTACCTAAACTAGGCTATGGGCCTAGCGGATGTGTTTATGGTGGAGGTGCGGGGTACCGCCCCCCGGTCCTGCTCTTGTGACATACGATGCTGTCAACAATTACACTTATATTTATAGCACCATATTTTTTAGTTGTCAACCATAAAGTGCGTATTTTTTAATTAAATGATAACTAATGCTCAAGAAAACGCCCAACAACTAACCAAAGGAGAGTTATGGCCAAGATGAGAACATTCACCTTCTATGATGGTGATAAAGTTGAAACTAAAGAAGCAATATCTTATAAGAAAGCAGTAATATCTTATCAAGGTGGATCCGAAAGTAAATCAGTTAGAGTAGAATGGACAGCCAAAAAAGGCGGAACATACGAAACAATACAAACATTACCACTAGGTAGAAAAGTAAGACAGGCGGCAATACTAGAAAAGAAAAGAGCGGCCTTAAAAGCAAAGTTAGGAAAGTAATATGAAAATACACAAGTCATACGAAGGACATGTTTCACAACCTAAAAAAACTAGCCAGTCGGGTAAGAAATCACGTTGTAAATTTAGTTCCATGAATAAATCTAAAAAACGCAGTCACAAGTTTTATAACGGGCAAGGTAGATAATGGCCGGTGTAAAAGCAAGAGGTGTTATTACCAATCATTTAACAAGGTATCACAACGAAAGAGAAATCAAACCTTGTAGATGGATCGCTGAAGGCAAGGGTAAAGGTATTATGGTTGCTCAATATAAAGATACTAGTGATTTAGTAGTTGACGAAAAAGGTAATCCTATTCCGTGGGGCAGAGCCTAACCGCCTGCGAAACAATCTCCACTGCCAGCGGCAACACTTGTACATCCAGAAATGGCATCACCTATACGTCCACAGCCTTTACCGTTTACAAATACGGTAGTTGACCCTACAGCAATTGGTGCAGAATGTCCTGGACAAGGTGCAGGTGGTAATAAGTGTCCTGTATTATTGTCACCCTGTCGTGAAATAGGTATACCATTAGCAAAAACATTACCAGAGCCAACTGCTCTAGTCATTCCACTACAGTGTGGAACATCGGCATCACCTATTCTAGTTATTGCTGGCATTGCGTTCAATCTCCAATAATTTTTTTAATCTTTCCGGCCACACAGCAATTTCTTTATGTTGTTCTTCTGTATGAGGCTCGGGTGGAATTTCAGGTAAAAATTTAATTACGTGATCAAAGCGTTCTGGAACTTCTTCCCAACTATGAACTGTAACTAATTCTCCGTCTACTTTAAAAACAAACTCGTGCATACGAGTATTTATTTTGTTTTAAGTGAGTCTGCTATACCTGCTGGTGCAGTTACAAGTCCTGATGTTTGCTGTTGATATGCTTCAGCAAACTGTTTCATTGTTTTTGTAATGATTGTTACACTTGTTTTTTTAAAAAGATGCGATTTGTTTGCTTCAGCAGTAAACAAATACTGTTGCAATCCCATGCCTTGTTGAGCCATAACAAGAGTAAGTGGGGTTTTGATTTTGTAGCCTTCTGCTGTTTCTTCTTCTAGTTTACCTACAAGTTCTTCGCCACTGTTAAGTTTAAGTGTTACAATATCGCCGTTTTTATATGGTGCTTCAATCAACATTATAGTGAATGTCCTGTTCCGTTATATCCTGTATCATCAAGATACTGTGTAAATTGATCGTACCCACCAATCTTTTGACCGTTAATAACAATCTGTGGTACAGTTCTAGCATTAGGAAACTGTTCCATTAGTTCTTCTCTAGTGTAATCTGTGCCTAGTGATTTATATGTGTATTTGAACCCACGAGTCTCACAAAGGCTTTTTGCCTTGTCACAAAATGGACACATAGGTTTTCCGTATATTTCTATCATAGTTTAAAGTCCTTGAAAGTATCTTTACTTATATCTTGTTTTACACCACCAATCAAATATGACTCAACTTCTGTTTCTTGTGGTGCTACTTGAAGACCCGCAGAACTTAACCAGTGTTGTGTCCATGGTAGTGGGTTTGTGTTAAGTGGGCGATCATATATTGTTTGTAAGCCTAGGGCCTTTAGTCGCTTGTTCGCGATAAACTCAACATATGCGTGTAGCAAGTTTGAATTCAATCCAATCATTGAACCATCCTTGAAAAGGTAATCCGCCCAACGTTTTTCTTCTTCAACACATTCACGCCAAAGTTCATATACTTCAGGCTCAAGTTCTTTTGCGATCTTTTTGAAGTCTGGATCGTCATCGCCTTTTGCCCAATGCTTTAGAATGTGTGTACTCAAGTTTAAATGTGTTGCTTCATCTCTAGCAATTAGAGAAATAATCTTTGCTGAACCTTCCATAAGTTTTAATTCACCAAATGCAAATGTACAAGCGAATGAAACATAGAAGCGTAACCCTTCAAGAATGTTTACAGTCATCATTGCCTTGTATAATGCTTTCTTAACATCATACACATCACCCTTGCCGTGTTGAAAGTATTGTGTAGCAATATCAGTAAATTGATCATAGTGTTTGGTTACACTAACAGCACGTTCAATAATTTTTTCATCATCTAGAATAGTGTCAAACACTTCACTAGGATTTGCATATACATTTTTTACAATATGTGTATATGAACGACTGTGAATAGTTTCAAAAAAATCCCATGCAATAATACAACCTTCTAGTTCTGGATTAGAACAATATGGTAGGAACGCTAAACACGGACCTCTACCCTGAACACTATCAAGAAGAGTTTGATACTTTAGATTACTTGTAAAGATATGCTTTTGTTCATCACGTAGTTCTTGATAATCACCTCTGTCTTTTTGTAGTGATACTTCTTCAGGACGCCAAAAATAACCAAGCATGGTTTGATTGAGTTTGTCATACTCTGGATACTTGAATACATCATATCTCTGTGTGTTTTGATCTGCACCAAAGAACATATACTCTTTAGTGAAATCTACCTTATCGCGGTTGAATACTGTTTTGCTCATTTTTGTCTGTGTGTCCTTTTTCTTTCTCGGCATAAAGTCCTATATAGCACAAGCGTCACAGTGTTCTGTGTCGTCTGCGATTGTTTCTGTCTCACCGTTTGAATGTCCGTTGACACCATTGGTATGACCGTTAGTTCCATTTGTCATTTTAGCATCATTTGTGTTTGTGTCAACCTGTGTATCTTCCAATCCGGCTGGTTGATGATTGTCTTCTTCACCTTTAAAGTCGTAGGTGTTTTGATAGTAACTTGTTTTCCAACCCATCTTGTAGGTTGTTAACATATCTTTCATCATTACACTCATTGGTACTTCGTTGTTTTCATATTGTAATGGATTGTATGACCAGTTACCACTAATGGCCTGATCAAAGAATTTTTGCATAACAGCAACAATATTAATGTAACCTTCGTTACCTTGCATATCCCAAAGTAAAGTATAAAAGTTTTTTAGTTGGTTAAAGCCTGGAACAATCTGCTTAAGAGGTCCTTTCTTTGACTTCTTAACGGACAAATATCCTCTAGGTGGTTCAATTCCATTTGTTGCATTTGACACAACGGAACTGCTCTCCGAAGGCATCTGTGCGGACAATGTGCTATGGCGTAGTCCGTGTTCTTTGATATCTTTTCGTAGAGTTTTCCAATCATGATTTAATTTCTTTCCGACAATCTCGTCAACTTCTTGCTTGTAAGTGTCGATAGGTAGAATACCGTCGCTGTATTTTGTTCTATTGAAATATTCACAAGCACCTCTTTCTTGTGCAAGTTTGTTGCTTGCTTTTAAGAGATAGTATTGGAAACTTTCTGTTAAGTCATGTACAAGTTTCCATGCTTCTTTATCGGCATACTTGACTTTGTGCTTGGCTAGGTAATGTGCTAGGCCGATATAGCCAATACCTAATGAGCGTCGAGCCTTGGTAGATAGTTCTGCCGCTTTAACAGGATATCCTTGATATTCAATAATTTCCTCTAATGCTCGAACGGACAAGTCACACAGTTCTTCAAGTTCTGAATTTTCTTTGTTAAGTGTTAATGCACCTACGTTAATTGCTGAAAGAATACATAATGCAATTTCACCATTCTCGTCATCAATATGTTGAATTGGTTTTGTAGGCAATGTAATTTCTTGGCACAAGTTACTCATGTAAACAGGATCTTTAAATGAACTGTGGGTGTTGCAATGATCCACGTTCATAATATAGATACGTCCTGTTTCAGCACGTTCTTTTAATACTGATGAAAACAGTTCGTGTGCATCAATTTTCTTTTTGCGAATTGATGTTTTGCGTTCATACTGTTCGTATAACTCTTTAAATTTATCTTGATCGCTATAAAATGCTTCATATAATCCTGGCACATCGTGTGGCGAGAAAAGAGTAATTTCACCACCAGATAAAAGTCTTTCATACATCAATTTGTTGAGTTGGATCGAATAGTCTAGTTTACGTACTCTATTGTCGTCTGTGCCTTTGTTATTTTTAAGCACTAGAATGTCTTCAATTTCATAGTGCCATAATGGGAAGTGTGTAGTTGCACTACCACCACGTACACCGTTTTGTGTACAACTTCTTACTGTTGCTTCATAAACTTTTAGGAACGGGACAACACCTGTATGTGCTACTTCTCCGCCTCTGATTTTAGAATTGATCGCTCGTACTCGTCCTGCATTGATACCAATTCCTGCCCTTTGAGCAATGTAATAACCGATCGCACTGTTACTGCTAAAAATACTAGGAAGAGTATCGTCCACATCAACAAGAACACAACTGGCAAACTGACGAATAGGAGTG
>Ga0209932_1000242_pt1 | contig 15473 bp, 14 predicted proteins | sample SalPon2_B_H2O_MG_2_FD_185728 | JGI IMG/M metagenome (GOLD analysis project Ga0209932, IMG submission 185728) | Salt pond water microbial communities from South San Francisco under conditions of wetland restoration - Salt Pond MetaG SF2_B_H2O_MG... ...
CTTAACGGTTACAGGAAACTTAACTGTAAATGGAACAACTACAACTTTATCAACTACAAATACTACAGTTGAAGATCAACTATTTGAATTAGGTAATGGTCGTACAGGTTCTGCTACAGGAGATTCTGGTATCATAATTGAAAGAGGAGATGATAGTAACGTCTTTATAGGTTATGATGAATCAGCAGATAAAATTACTTTTGGTACTGGTACATTTACTGGTGCAAGTACAGGAGATTTAACATTAACAGACTCAGATATTAGAGTATCTGGTATTGAAGCAACTGGTGATTTAGATGTAACAGGTACATCAACATTATCAGGCAACATAGTTTTAGGAACTGGAGATGGTGGAGATAGTTCTACAAATACAATTATTGTAAATGGTAGAATTGCAAGTGATTTAATACCTTCACAAGATTCAGTTTATAATTTAGGTCGTGCAGATCAAAGATGGAAAACAATTTTTCTTGCTGCAGAAACATTAGATATTGGTGGTGCAACTATCTCATCTGATGGTTCTGGATCAATTACAATATCAGGTAGTGGTGCGGTATTACCAGTAGGTTCAAAACTAGGAGATGATACTATTGCTGCTGCTGACTCAGTAACAGGTTTAGCAACTAGAAAAGTTAATTTTTTCACTAATGCTGGAGGTTTAAGTAGTGCAAATACTCAATTTACATTTGCTGCTACTTCAAACACTTCAGTATTTAAAGCATTTACAAGAAGTAATGGTAGCGCTCAAGCAGTAATATCATTATTTACATTTTAAATAAGGTATAAATAAGAGTAGGAGAAACAATTTATGGCAGCAAAAACACCGATAAGAGCAGTCTTTACAGGTTCAGACGCTACAGGTTTATCAGAATTTCAAACTGGTGAATTTGTCGATTATGCATTTGGTGGTACTGGTTTAACTTCATTAGGAAGTGCTGGTCAAGTACTAAAAATTAATTCTGGTGGAACAGCATTAGAATACGGTAATGTTGAGGCAGTTATCAATATTGATGGTGCAACTGATTTAACAGGTTCAACATTAGTAGCGGGCGATCAGATTATATTATCTGATGGCGGTACGGAAGGTAGAGTTACATTATCACAATTAGATACTTTATTTTCTGGTACTACACAGACTTTAACTAATAAGACTTTAACAAGTCCAACAATTACAGGTACTGGTGCAATCGCTGGTACATTTACTGGTAATATTACTGGTGATGTTACAGGAAACGCTGACACAGCAACTGCTTTAGAAACTGCTAGAACAATTGGTGGTGTATCATTTGATGGTTCTGCTAATATTAACTTACCAGGTGTAAATGCTTCTGGTAACCAAGACACTTCAGGCAACGCTGCTACAGCGACTGCTTTAGAAACAGCAAGAACAATTGCTGGTCAATCATTTGATGGTTCAGCAAACATTACAATTGCAGCTACAGATTTATCAGATACAGATCAAAGTCTATCAACTACAGATAATGTAACATTTAATGATTTAGTAGTTTCTGGTGATTTAACAGTAAGTGGTACTACAACAACAGTAAATACTGAAACAATTAATTTAGCTGATAACACTATTACTTTAAATAGTAATGCTACAGGTTCTGCTACAGAAAATGGTGGTATTGAAATAGAACGTGGTGATGATACAAATAAAACATTATTATGGAACGAAACATCAGATAAATGGACTGTTGGTTCTGAAACATTTGTTGCTGGAACATTTGAAGGTGCTTTAACTGGTAATGTAACTGGTGATGTAACTGGAGATGTAACAGGAAATTTAACTGGTGATGTAACTGGTAATGTAACAGGAAATTTAACTGGTAATGTAACTGGAGATGTAACAGGAAATTTAACTGGTAATGTAACTGGTGATGTAACAGGTAATGCTGACACAGCTACTGCATTAGCGACTGCTAGAACAATTGGTGGCGTATCATTTGATGGCACAGCAAATATTAATTTACCAGGTGTTAATACAACAGGTAACCAAGATACTTCAGGTAACGCTGCAACGGCTACTGCGTTAGAAACTGCTAGAACAATTGCTGGCCAATCGTTTGACGGTACAGGTGATATTACTATTGCTTCAACTGATTTATCTAACACGTCAAATATTACTTTAAATGACGCAACACAAACTTTAACTAATAAAACTTTAACTAGTCCAGTAATTGCTACAATTTCAAATACAGGTACTTTGACATTACCAACAAGTACAGGTACAGTAGCACTTACAAGTGATATTCCTACAAATAATAATCAGTTAACAAATGGTGCAAGTTATATAACTGCCTCAAGTACAGATACATTAACTAATAAATCTGGTAACATATCACAATGGACAAATGACGCTGGTTACTTAACTTCGTTTACAGAAACAAACGACTTAACAGCTTCAGTAACTTGGGCAAATGTACCTGACGCAAATATAACTGAAAGTTCAGTAACGCAACACCAGGCAGCATTAAGTGTTACAGAATCACAAATTAGTGATTTACAATCTTACATTACGGCTACAAGTACAAATACTTTAACTAATAAAACAATTGATGCTTCTAGTAATACAATATCAAATATTGGAAATAGTCAATTAATTGCAGGTATTGACGCTGCTAAGATTTCATCTGGATCAGTAAGTAATACTGAATTTGATTATTTAGATGGTGTTACATCAAGTATTCAAACACAAATAGATAACAGAGCAACAAAAGGTTTTGCTATTGCTATGGCAATTGCATTATAAATATATAAATATAAGAGAGAGAAAACATGGCACAAAATTTTAGAAGATACACAGCAAGAAACGTTGGAACTTCAGCTACAACAGTATTTACAGCTGACAGTTATGACACAATAATCGGTATAGGATGCGCTAATATTACAACAGCTGAAATAAAAGTTGACGTTATATTAAATGACGCTGATTCTTCAAATGACGTGTACCTTGTTAAAGGTGCACCAATTCAAAGTGGTGGTGCTTTACAAGTAATAGACGGTGGGGCTAAATACGTAGTAAAAAGTGGAGACGTTTTAAAAGTCGTTTCTAATACTGCTAGTTCACTTGATGTTATTGTAAGTACAGTAGATGATATTTCAACATAAGGAAATTAAATGGCTTATATAGGAAACAACATAGATAGTAGTAAAGTCAGATTTGCTGAAATGAAGGCTACTTCTTTAGACAAATCAGCAGTACAAACAATTTATTTGAGTGGTGGTGAAGCTGGGGTTAATAATTCACCAGTAGATGATTTTGGGATTTCTTTAGAACAAGTAATAACGGATTGTGAAAATCCAGGTTTCGATATTATTGATATGGGAACAATTGTTGCGGCAGTTGGAATAGTTGATTTTGGTTATATTTAAAAATTAAAAATAAAGGGAGTTAAACAACTTATTATTATAAATAATACAAGTTAGTTTGTTAAAAAAGGGAGAGAACAACAATGCCAACAATTTTACAATTAAGAAGAGGTACTACTGCTGAAAACGATGCCTATACAGGTTCAGTCGGCGAATTAACAGTAGATACAGATTTAAATAAACTTCGTTTACACGATGGATCTACTGCAGGTGGTGACACTATTGGAAATGGATCAGGAAACATTCAAATCGGTGTAACAGGAAATAACGAAATAGACACATCATCAGGAAATCTTACTATAGATTCAGCTGGTGGTACAGTTACAGTTGATGATAACTTAACAGTATCAGGTAACTTAATAGTATCAGGAACAACTACTACTGTAGACTCAACTACTATTGAAGTACAAAATCAATTAGTATTTGAAGGCAGTACAAGTGACGATTTCGAATTAACTTTAACAGCAGGTGACCCTACTGCTGATAGAACAATTACTCTTCCAGACGCTACTGACACATTAGTTGGTAAAGCGACAACAGACACGTTAACAAATAAAACTTTAGGTGCTACAACTATTGCTGGTCACTTAACACCGGATACAAATGAAACATATGATTTAGGTTCATCATCATTTAAATTTAGAGATATATATTTGAGTGGTACTTCTATTAATTTAGGAGATGCTACAATAACTGCTGATGGTAGTGCAATAGTATTACCAACAGGCACAACAATTTCAGGTGGTGATGGTGCAGCTGTTGACCTAAACTCATCACAGACTTTAACAAACAAAACTTTAACAAGTGCTGTATTAAATACAGCTGTTTCAGGTACTGCTATATTAGATGAAGACAATATGGCATCTGACTCTGCTACACAACTTGCAACTCAACAATCTATTAAGGCATATGTTGACGCTCAAGTTACAGCTTCTGATTTAGACTTCCAAGGTGACTCTGGTGGTGCATTATCAATTGATTTAGATAGTGAAACATTTACAGTTGCAGGTGGAACTGCTATTAGCACATCTGGTTCATCAAATACAGTAACAGTAACACTAGACAATACTGCTGTTTCTGCTGGTTCTTATGGTTCTTCAACTGCAATTCCAACATTTACAGTTGACGCTCAAGGACGATTAACTGCTGCTGGTACAGCTTCTATATCTTCAAATATGGGAATTGCTGGTGATAGTGGTACAGACACAATCACAGTTGGTACAGATACTTTCACAATTGCTGGTGGTACTGGATTAACATCAACTGCTACAACAGATACAATTACTTTAGATATTGATAGTACAGTTGCAACATTAACTGGTTCTCAAACACTAACTAATAAAACTATTGATAGTGCTTCAAACACTTTAACATTAGATTTATCAGAAGGTACTTTAACTGGTACAACTGCTGAATTTAATAGTGCATTAAGTGATGGTTCATTTGCTACATTGGCTGGTACTGAAACTTTAACGAATAAAACTATTAGTGGTGCTTCAAACACATTATCTAACATTGCAAACAGTTCGTTAACAAATTCATCTATCACAATTGGTTCTGATAGTATATCATTAGGTGCAACTCAAACTGATTTAAATGGTATCACTTCTTTAGATGTAGATAACATTACAATTGATGGTAGCACAATTTCAACAACAAACATTAATGGTGATTTAACATTAAACCCTAATGGTTCAGGTGATGTTGCTTTATCAAGTGATACGATTAAATATGGTGACCCTGACTCTACAGATACAGTATTTCGTAATGCTGGATCAGGTACTTTATCCATACAAAACACAACAAGTAATATTACGGTTTACAGTGGTGGAAATATAGAGATTAATCCTAATTCAGGTAATACTGTTACTATTTCTGGTGATACAACAGTTTCAACAAATTTAACAGTTTCTGGTAACTTAACTGTAAATGGTACAACTACAACTGTTGCTTCAACAAACACAACAATTGCTGATAACTTAATAGAGTTAAACTCTGGTGCAGCTTCAAACGCAAACGATACTGGTATCTTAATTGAAAGAGGAAGTACTGGTGACAATGCGATTATGGCTTGGGATGAAAGTGCTGATAAGTTTATATTTGGTACTACAACTGCAACTGCAAGTGACACTGGTGATTTAACAATTGCAAGTGGTACAATTGTAGCAGCACTAGAAGGTAATGCTACAACAGCAACTACACTTGAAACTGCTAGAACAATTGCTGGTCAATCATTTGATGGTAGTGCAAACATCTCAATCGCTTCAACTGATTTATCAGATACAGCTAGTATTGCGTTATTAACTGCTACTCAAACGTTGACAAACAAAACGATTGCTGCTGGTTCAAACACAATCTCTGGTTTGACTTCATCAAACTTGACTAGTGCTGTTCAGTTACAGATTTTAGACTCTGCTGGATCTGTAGTTAAATCGTTATACGGTTCTGCAACGTAAAAATTATTAATCTACATCATAAAACGTTATTTTGTGATTACTATAGGTACGTGTAATTGCTAGATGGAAAATCATATAAATAGTAATAAAGGATTAATATGGCCAACCCAGCAAGTAGAGAAGAATTAAAACAGTACGCTTTAAGAACATTAGGTAAGCCTGTTATTGAAATTAATGCGGATGACGATCAATTAGAAGATAGATTAGATGAAGCGTTACAATACTTTGCTCAATATCATTATGATGGTGTTGAAAGAACATATCTAAAATATCAAGTTACTCAAGCAGACGTAGATAGAATTAAATCTCCTGATGGAGATACGTCTTCAAGTATAACTAAAAATTCTGTAACTACTGCATGGACTGAACAAAATAATTTCATAGTAGTACCAGAAGCTGTATTAGCAGTTACAAGAATATTTCCTCTATCAAATAGAGGTAATCAAAATATGTTTGATATACGATATCAAATGAGATTAAATGATCTATATGATTTTTCATCTACTTCAATTATTCATTACGAAATGGTAATGAAACATTTAGATTTTTTAGATCATATATTAGTTGGTGAAAAACCTATCAGATTTAATCAATATAACAATAAGTTGTTTATAGACATGGATTGGAAGACTGATATTACAGTTGGTGAGTATCTTGTAATTGAATGTTTTAGAAAACTAGACCCTACAGTTATGACAGATGTTTATAACGATATATACTTAAAAAGATACGTCACAGCCTTATTTAAAAGACAATGGGGTGCAAACCTTTCAAAATTTAATGGTGTGACTATGATTGGTGGAGTATCACTAAACGGTCAACAGTTATTTTCAGAGGCACAAGAAGACATAAGAAAATTAGAAGAAGAAATAAGAGGCACATACGAAACGCCTGTAACATATATGATAGGATAATGACATGCCAGTCAATCATTACTTTCAAGGCGGTAACGGTATCGGAAACGATGCTGAAAAAAGATTACACGAAGATTTAATCATAGAAGGCCTAAAAATTTACGGCCACGATTGTTACTATTTACCAAGAACACTTGTTAACCACGATTTAGTTTTAGGAGAAGATACTCTTTCTAAATTTGATCAATCATATATGCTAGAAATGTATGTTGAAACAACTGAAGGATTTGCAGGTGAACAAGAATTGGTATCTAAATTTGGCTTAGAAATAAGAGAAGACACAACGTTTGTAATTTCAAAAAGACGTTGGCAAAATCAAGTTGACAGTTTAGCAACACTTATAAAAACAGGAAGACCTAATGAAGGTGATGTTATTTTTGTTCCTTTAATGAATAGTTTTTTTGAAATACAGTTTGTTGAAGACCAAGAGCCTTTCTTTCAATTAGGTAATCTGCCAGTTTATAAATTAAAAACAACTAGATTTGAATATAGTTCAGAAAAACTTGATACTGGTATGCCAGAAATTGATCAAACTGAAGATAGGTTATCAATAGATAAGTTACAACATCAACTAGTTTTAGAAGATGGTGGTGGATTATTACTTGAGTCAAGTGACTCAATTTTAGGTAACTATAACTATGCAATATTGGAAAATGATGATTTTAATTTAGCTACTCAAACAAGAGATTATGCTGACAATGATACATATGATTCGCAAGATGATGATATATTAGATTTTACGGAACGTAATCCATTTGGTGAGGTAGACGAATAATGTTTGGAAAACAATTTTACCATGAGTCATTAAGAAAAGTAGTTGTAGCATTTGGTACAATTTTTAATAACATTGTTATTCATAGAACAAATAGTGATGGAGATGTTGTTCAAAAGATAAAGGTACCATTAGCATATTCACCAAAAGAAAAGTTTTTAGTAAGATTAGAGCAACAACCTAATTTAGATCAAAGAGAAATGGCTATAACTTTACCACGTATGGGTTTTGAAATATCAGGCATAAGTTATGACTCATCTCGTAAGTTACAAAGAATTGGTAAATTTAAAAATGTTAATACATCAGACGCAAGTAAAATGTATTATCAATATAATCCTGTACCTTACAATATATCATTCAATTTATATTCATTTACTGCTACAGCTGAAGATGGATTACAAATAATAGAACAACTACTACCATATTTTCAACCTGACTATACAGTAACTATAAATGCAATTCCTGAAATGGGTATTAAAAGAGATGTACCTATAACTTTAAATAATGTCAATTATGAAGACACATATGACGGTGCATTTACAACAAGAAGAGCTGTAAACTATACTTTAGGTTTTACCGCTAAAACATATTTGTATGGTCCTGTTTATTCTAAAAGTGTTATTAAAGAAACACAAACTGATTTATATACAGATACATCAGGAGATCCTAAAAGAGAAGAAAGAATTGTTGTTGTACCAGATCCCACATCAGCTGACGCAAATGATGACTTCGGGTTTACAACAACTATAAGTACCTATACGGATTCTAAAAACTATAATCCAACAAATGATGGTGATGAATAATTATGAGCATAGACGAAAAAATAAACGAAGCCCTTGGTATCTCTAACGATAAACCTGTTACAAAAGCTGTAGTCAAAAAAGAATATACTCCACCCGTTCCTAGAATAGAAGATAAAGAAAAAGAAGATGTAGATAATGATTACAAATACAGTAGAGAAAACTATTATAATCTAATCGAAAGAGGCCAAGACGCAATTCAAGGCATACTTGATATTGCAAATGAAAGTCAACATCCTCGTGCTTACGAAGTTGCAGGCAATCTTATTAAACAAGTTGCTGATACAGTTGATAAATTACAAGACTTACAAGGCAAACTTAAAACATTAAAAGACGTTCCTAATAAAACAAATAATACAAATATTAAACAGGCCTTGTTTGTAGGTTCGTCAGCAGAATTGCATAAAATGTTAAAGAACAAAAACACACAAGTTCAAAGTGAAGAAGATAAAGATTTTAAAAAGGTAAATGATGAGTGAAGCGTACTTAGGTAATCCTAATCTTTACAAAGCAAATCTCAAACAAGAATACACCGAAGAACAAATAAGAGAGATTGCTAAATGTATGGAAAATCCTATACATTTTGTAAAGACATATACTAAAATTGTAAACATTGATGAAGGTCTAGTGCCTTTTAATATGTACGGATTTCAGGAAAAAATGGTTAAGACATTCCATGATAATCGTTTTTCTATCTGTAAATTACCTAGACAGTCAGGTAAATCAACTACCATTATTGCATATCTATTACATCAAGTTATATTTAACGATAATATCAATGTGGCCATACTTGCCAACAAAAGTTCTACTGCTAGAGATTTATTAGGTCGTCTTCAACTTGCATATGAAAACTTACCTAAATGGTTACAACAAGGTGTCTTAAATTGGAATAAAGGTTCACTTGAATTAGAAAATGGTTCAAAGATACTTGCAGCTGCAACATCAAGTTCTGCTATTCGAGGTGGTTCATTTAACATAATATTCCTTGACGAGTTTGCTTTCATACCTAATAATATATCTGAACAATTTTTTAGTTCAGTATATCCTACAATTTCTTCTGGTAAATCTTCTAAAGTTATGATAGTATCTACACCACATGGAATGAATATGTTTTATAAACTATGGAATGACGCAATACATGGAAGAAATGATTATAAACCTATTGAAGTACATTGGTCAGAGGTGCCAGGTAGAGATGATAAGTGGAAAGAAGAAACAATAAGAAATACTAGTGAGGCACAATTTGCTACCGAGTTTGAGTGTGAATTTGTAGGATCAGTTGATACACTAATTAATCCATCTAAATTAAGAATGTTATCACACACTACACCATTAGTTTCAAACGCAGGTTTAGATATGTATGAAAGAGTAGAAAAAGGTAAAGACTATGTTATGACTGTTGACGTGGCTCGTGGCACAGTAAGAGATTATTCTGCCTTTACTGTATTTGATGTTTCAAAAATGCCATATAAAATGGTTGCAAAATTTAGAGATAATGAAATTAAACCTATATTATTTCCACACACAATAGAAAAAGTTGCAAAAGAATATAACAATGCTCATGTTTGTGTTGAAGTAAATGATTTAGGTCATCAAATAGCAGACGCTTTACAGTTTGAATTAGAATATACAAATCTATTAATGTGTATGATGAAAGGTAGAGCAGGACAGGTATTGGGTGGAGGCTTCAGTAAACGAGGAACACAACTAGGTGTTCGTATGACAAAACAAGTAAAACGTATAGGTTGTTCAAATTTAAAATCTTTACTTGAAGGTGACAAGATGCTTATACCTGATTTTCATACTATACAAGAATTGTCAACATTTGTAAGACGAGGTAGTGGTTGGCAAGCTGAAGAAGGTTCTAATGATGATTTAGTTATGTGTTGTGTCATATTTGCATGGATAACAAATCAAAGATATTTTAAAGAAATGACAGACCAAGATGTACGTGCTAGAATGTATGAAGAACAACAAAACGCAATAGAACAAGATATGGCACCATTTGGGTTTATGGATGATGGTTTAGATGATGATAGTTTTCAGGATGACTCAGGAGAACGATGGACTCCAGTGACCGTGCGAAAAGGCGAAATATTATAAATATAAACGAGATTAATGATACCTATTAGCTAATAAGAGGAGAACAACATATATGGCATTTCAAGTTTCACCAGGTGTTGTCGTACAAGAAAAAGACTTAACAAACGTAATACCAGCAGTAGCTACAACGATCGGTGCTATTGCAGGACAATTCTCACAAGGACCAATGGATGAAGTAGTATCTATTGCTTCTGAAAAAGAATTAGTTGAAACATTTGGTAAGCCTGACTCTAACACTTTTGAATACTTTTTTAGTGCTGCAAGTTTTTTACAGTACTCATCAAGTTTAAGAGTTGTACGAGCAACAAATACAGGTGCATTTAACGCTACTGCTAGTGGCGGTGGTGCAACACTAATTAAAAATAATTCAGATTATGATGACGGTTTTACGCCAGACGGTTTATGGGCGGCTAGAACTGCAGGTGCGTGGGGAAATAATATTAAAGTTTCAATATGCCCTAACACAGCATCAGCTTACGAAAATACTTCAGCAACTACAGTAAATGACGCTTCAACAGCAGTTGGAGATACAACAATTACAGTAGATGATGGTTCAACATTAAACGTAGGCGATATTATAAACTTTGGAGAAGCAGGTGGATATGAATACAGAATTACTGCAATTGCAACAAATGATGTAACATTCGTAAGACATCCTTCAGGTACAGGTGGTTTACATACTGCTGTAGTTGATGCTTCAACAATAAGAAGAAGATGGAGATACTATGATCTAGTATCAGGTGCTCCAGGAACATCAGCATACACTTCAGCAAGAGGTGGATCAAATGATGAAATACACGTAGTAGTGGTTGATGAAGATGGTGGTATTACAGGTACTGCTGGGGAAGTATTAGAAGTATATGACTCAGTATCAGTAGCAGGTGATGCTAAAACACCACAAGGCGATTCAAACTATTACAAAGATGTAATCTACAACAGATCACAATACATTTATTGGACTGCTCACGAGTCAACAGGTGCAGCTGGTAATTGGGGTGATCCTGCTTTAGGAGTAACATTTACTGCTGTTTCAGCTCTTAATGACGCAAGTTTAAGTGGTGGTGCTGACGGATCAGCAGCTTCAGTTGCAGAATTAAAAACTGCATACGAAAGATACCAAGACGCTGATACTGTAGATGTAAACTTAATCATTGCTGGAAAAGGTGATTCTGCTCACATAGATAACCTTATTACAGTTGCTGAAAATAGAAAAGACGCAATCGTTTTTGCTTCACCAGAAAGAACAGACGTAGTTGGTGTTACAAGTTCAACAACACAAACAACAAACGTTAAAGCTTTCTTTGATGGTATTAGATCATCTTCATACGTAGTATTTGATAGTGGTTACAAATATACTTACGACAAATACAATGACGTGTTTAGATATGTGCCATTAAATGGTGACATTGCTGGTTTATCTGCTAGAACAGACTTAATCGCAGACTCATGGTTCTCTCCTGCTGGTTTCAACAGAGGAGTAATTAGAGGTGCTGTTAAGTTAGCATATAACCCATCAAAAACACAAAGAGATGAGTTATACAGAGCTAGAATAAATCCAGTTGTTACTTTACCAGGACAGGGAACTGTTCTATTTGGTGACAAAACAGGTTTATCTACTCCAAGTGCGTTTGATAGAATAAACGTTAGAAGATTGTTTATCACTTTAGAAAAAGCAATCTCTACGGCTTCTAAATTTCAATTGTTTGAGTTCAATGATGAGTTCACAAGAGCACAATTTAGAAATATCGTAGAACCATTCCTAAGAGATGTACAAGGTAGAAGAGGTGTAACAGACTTTTTAGTAGTTTGTGATACATCAAATAATACTGGTGATGTCATTGATAGAAATGAGTTTAGAGCGGATATATTCGTTAAACCTAACAGATCAATTAACTTTATACAACTACAATTCGTTGCGACAAGAACAGGTGTTGCATTTGAAGAAGTAGTAGGAGCGTAGGAGGAATCATGCCAAATATAAATGACTTTAAAGCTAAGTTAAGAGGCGGCGGCGCTCGTGCTAACCAATTCAGAGTGACAATGCCTTTCCCTGGATATGCAGCTGTAGGTGGGGAGACTGAAAGTATGTCTTTCTTAACTACATCTACATCTTTACCAGGTATGACAGTAACCGAAGTTGCTATTCCATTTAGAGGAAGAGAGTTATATGTTGCAGGTGATAGAACATTTGCTACATGGACAACTACAATTCTAAATGATACTAACTTCTTAATTCGTAATGCATACGAAAGATGGTTAAATGGTATCAACAATATGTCAGATAACGAAGGATTAACAAATCCAGTAGATTATCAAGTTGACGCTTTTGTTGATCAGTTAGACCGAAATGGTAATGTGATTAAATCATATACGTTTAGAGGAATGTTTCCAACAACTTTAGACGACATTGCGTTATCTTATGGTGACAATAATTCAGTAGAATCGTTTACTGCCACTCATAGATACCAATACTTTGAAACAAATACTACTACTTAATACTCTTATAAGTATTAATAGTAATAGGAGAAATTAAATTATGGCTGAACTGTTTGGGTTTAAGATAGAGCGTTTAAAAGAACCCTCTACCGATCCAAGACAAAATATAGTTCCACCTCAAGCGGAAGACGGTACACAAACCGTCCCCGCTGGTGGGTTTTTTGCGTCTTATGGAGGTTTTGATGCTACGGCACGAAACGAATTAGATTTAATAAGAAGATATAGAGAAGTTGCATTGCATCCAGAGTGTGATCTTGCAATAGAAGATATAGTATCTGAAGCAATTGTATCAAATGAAAATCAACAATCTGTACAATTGGATTTAAGTAAAATAGATTATTCAGATTCTATTAAGAAAAGAATTAGAGAGTCTTTTTCTGAAGTGTTAAAGTTATTAAACTTTGACATTAAAGGCCACGACATCTTTAGAAGATGGTATGTGGATGGTAGATTATACTATCATAAAATTATTGATAAAGACTCACCACGACTAGGAATTACTGAAGTAAGATATATTGATCCTAGAAAAATTAAAAAAATAAGAGAAGTTAGAAAACAAAGAACAGATGGAATGCCATCATCTTTTGCATTTGAAAATAAGTTTTCAGAATATTATATTTTCAATGAAAGAGGAATACATCCAACTGCTACATCTAACGCAGGTGGATTAAGAATAGCAACAGACGCTATTTCTTATTGTCCATCGGGTCTGATAGATCAAACACAAAATCAAGTACTATCATATTTACACAAAGCAATTAAACCAGTAAATCAATTAAGAATGATTGAAGACGCTGTTGTTATTTACAGAATTGCTCGTGCACCTGAAAGAAGAATATTCTATATTGATGTAGGTAATTTACCTAAGATCAAAGCTGAACAATATTTGAGAGATGTTATGGCTAGATATAGAAACAAACTTGTGTATGACGCAAGTACAGGTGAAATTAAAGATGATAGAAATCAAATGAGTATGTTAGAAGACTTTTGGTTACCTCGTAGAGAAGGTGGGAGAGGAACTGAAATTACTACATTACCAGGTGGTCAAAACTTAGGTGAGATACAGGATATAGAATACTTCCAAAAGAAACTATATCGTTCTCTTAATATACCTATTAGTAGATTAGAAGGTGGTCAAGGTTTTAATCTTGGTCGAGCTGCAGAAATTAGTAGAGATGAAGTTAAGTTTACTAAATTTGTAGGTCGTTTAAGAAAGAAATTCTGTATGTTATTCCATGATCTTTTAAAAACTCAATTAATTTTAAAAGGTATCATTGCACCAGAAGAATGGGATTCAATGATGGGAGACATTACATATACTTTCTTACAAGATGGATACTTTGCTGAATTAAAACACAGCGAAATGATGAGAGAAAGGGTACAATTGGCTCAACAACTAGAAGGGTATGTTGGTAAATATTTCTCTAACGAATATATAAGAACCAAAATATTAAAACAAAATGAACAAGAACAAGAAGAAATCGACAAACAAATTGAAGAAGAAGGTGCTGAAGCTCAGCCCGAAGAAACACCAACCATTACGCCTAACCAAGAAACGAATGGTAGTGAAAAAGAAAAATCAACATTAGGAGATAAATAATGAGTAAAGAAAATATTAATAAATTTGTTAATTCATTACAGACAGGTGACAATACTCAAGCAGGAGAGGATTTAAAAAATGCTCTTGCTGATAAAGTTAGTTCTGCCTTAGATGATGCTAAAACTGATGTGGCGAGATCAATGTTTACAGGACAAGTTGGTGCTGATGCACCAGAAGCTAATCCTTTTTCTGGTAATGACATTGAAGCTGAAACTCCTGCACCAGAGGTAGCAAGTGATGAAGTGGCTCAGTAAATTTATATCAGATAATATTACTGAAGCAAACGATTACAAACGTACTCGACAATACAATAAACTTACGCCTAAAATGAAGCGTGCTGTAGATATGGTTTTTAGAGCTGCAGACAAAGACGCTGATGTCATTGCAAGCTTTGAAAAAAATGTAGATACAGCTGCAAAACAACATGGTGTAAGCAAACAAGATTTAATGAACTACTTTGATAAAGAAACATTAACAATTTTAAGGAAGTAATATGGCGTGGGTAACAGTACCAGGTACAAACGGTATATGGGAATACGAAAATACTGCTACAATAGTAAATACGTATCCTGATTCAGCTGATGGTGCAAACTCAACTATCACTAGTGGTATTAGAAGTTGGGTAAGACCTGGAACTAGTGAAACATTGCAATGTTATATTAGATGTAGAACAGTTGCAGATTCAGTTGAAAGAGGAGAGTTATACAAAGGATATTATGATCAACAATTTTCATCTGGTGGTGGATTAGATACTATTGAAGATTCCGTATCAGACGCAGCTACAACTCTACAAATTTGGTTTGACGCTTCTTCAGGTGGACAATTTATACCTACAGTTTTAGATGGTGATACATTTACACAATGGACGGATAAGTCAAATTTTGCTCATAATGCTAATCCAACTGGCGGCGCAACAACAAGACCTACATTTAGAACAGCAGTACAAAATGCTAAATCTAT
>Ga0209932_1000246_pt1 | contig 15394 bp, 20 predicted proteins | sample SalPon2_B_H2O_MG_2_FD_185728 | JGI IMG/M metagenome (GOLD analysis project Ga0209932, IMG submission 185728) | Salt pond water microbial communities from South San Francisco under conditions of wetland restoration - Salt Pond MetaG SF2_B_H2O_MG... ...
AGTTTGAGCCAGAATGTTGTGGGGGTAAGATCGCTCTACAATCCCCAAAACAGCGGCTTAATCGGCAAGTTACCACCAATAATCCCTACCCACCTACCACCCTACTACCCCGAGACTACCGAGGAACTAGAGAAATGACACATAAAATCGGAGACCTATTCACGCACTTTGCACTGGATGGGCTATTCATAATCGTCTACATGTCCGAGAAACGCTACGGCCTAAGAGCATTGGACACAGGTAAAACACGTTACATCAACATCCCATCATTTCGTTCCCAATACACACCCTTGGAGGAATCATGAGAGTAGGAGAACTCTATCATCACGAAGAACACGGGCTTATAGTCGTTCGCAAGGTTTCACTCACACACCAGTCCATAAACGGCTCATCGCTCTACAAGGTCGTGTTTCACGTGTTTGCAGACGGAAACCTTTGGGGGCGCAAAATCACACGTCATGAGTTTCATGCGCAGTTTACGAGCCTATGACGCAAGGACAGCATGTTGCAAATGCGTCATGTGCAAGTGCAGCAATCAAAGATTGCCACGTGTGCAGCATAAGATCTTTGATCTTCCTTACGGGCGTACCCACATAAACCTACGGTTTAAGGACACCAATCATTAAGTTGGTGTCACATGCCCCTAGGGAAAATACTTAACATAACTATGTTAAGATCAAAGCAGACCAAAATACTTAACATAACTATGGATCCAGAGCCTTATTTGCTCTTGACACACCAATCTTTTAGTGTGCATACTCCCTAGGGAGAGAAGCACCTAAGTTCCTCATTCATAGCCTTAATCGCTAAGTTGACTACCTACGAAAAAGTCTTGACACACCAAAATACTTAACATAACTATGGCAGCTGTTGGCAAAAAAGCTACATCCCCAGATTCTCGAGACAATAGACTTTTTTCATAAAAGTTTGCTTTTTTACTTGACAAACCGATCCAGATGTGTTAACTTACTTAAGTCAGCAATGATGATTGACATTAACAACTAACCTTGGATTCAACCAATGACTTGTTATAACAACACCGCCGAGTTCTTTAGCAACTCCGGCATTTTAACCGGAATCAACCCTTTAGCCCCATTCCATGAGAGATTGCATGGTGCTTTAGACACCATGGATGCAGCAATCGCAGCAAACATCCAGAACTTCGACTACTTCGAAGCAATCAAGATTCTAGCAAAAGCATTTAATCTTGCAGAGATTGATTTGGTTTGTAACACCGAACAGCCCCAGTAAAACGGGGCTAACCGCTTGGCGGTCATTTTTTGACCGTTTAAGTGACACTTTTTTCTTGACAAACTCTTTTTTTTATGTTATCTTACTTAAGTCAGCAATGAAGACTGACGCTAACCTCCTATCAAGGATTCCGACTATGACTAATCGTCAAGTTTCGCCATTCAACCCATCTTCTAACTCTCAAGCCTCTGGAGACAACACCATGGTGTTTAACGTAAGCATCCCATCCTCAGCCGTTCGCAACTACTTTGCAGTGATGCAATCAAACCTTTACTCTTATCGCAACGGTGCGCTGTTCACCGGCTCCAACGGCCTTAAGGCCACACCGCAGGCGTTGGTTCCAACCATTGCGATGGCGTGGATCCAAACCACGAATGACTTGGTCTCGGCCAAGTCGGACAACTACCGCAATCGGATGCACGAACAACTCGAGACCATCAGTAAAGTGATGGCCGAGTTTAACCTCCGACGTGAATGTGCTCAGTGGGCAGCACAGCAAACCCCTTGGCGTGGCTAGTCCACCCCCCTACGGGGGTGCTACCCCCCCCCAACCCCTTAAACTCTTTATTTTTCCCTACTATAGGACACACTATGCAGAATGCAGTAAACACCCCCGTAACTATCGAATCAATCGCACACATGGATCAATGGGCTTTGGAGACCCTGTTGATTGACACTTGGACAGCATGCCGTGAGTATCGACGTCAGGGCATGGACGCCGAGGCGGATGCCTGTCACGCAGCGTGCTATGTAATCATAGCCGTTGTAAACGATGTCATGGGTGTAACGCCTGAGGACATGACGCCCGAATGGCAGACACGCCGAGAGCAACTGGCTTGTAAGAATGTCATCGCACAGGTGCGATGGAATAAGAAAGCCAATAATCATCTTGATGATGAGTTTTATGCCGAGTTAGAGGCCATGACGGCCTTTGAACAAGGCGTTCACCCGCAAGTGCCATACCTCGCAGCTGCGCTGCTTTACTAAGTAAAGCCGCCCGCATGCACGATGATCATCATAGATGATCAAGGGACACCGACGAAAAGGTGTCCCATTTTATCGTCGGCAAAAAAACTTAACATAACTATCTTAAGATACATACCGACGAAATAGACAAAAAATACTTTACATAACTATGTCAGCCGCTGGCGGTCTCCAAAAAAAATGACCCTCTATCAGCTGCGCTGTCTCGAGACTCTAGAACCAGCGGTCAAAAAATGTCCTTCTAACTATTGACAAACTCTTTTTTTCCTGTTATATTGATTACATCATCAATCGATGTGTTATCTCAAACCTCCTTTCAAGGATTCTGACTATGCGTTCAACGCCGTCTCTTTCTGCCAGCATCTTGGCTGGTAACATTCTTTTCCCTAACAACCCCATTCTTGCGGCGGCTTACGCCGTGTGGCACTTCGGTGAAACCGCACACAGCAGCGACTTAACTCTTGAGTTGGTCGAGGCCGAGCGGCTCTACCTTGAGGGCGGTGCTGAAAAGCACCTTGCAACCCTCATTGGCCGTGAGTTGGCAGCGGATCCCGCTGATGCCGACGTCAGCGGCTTTATGACCGACGCCGACTTTGACGGCCTCGGTTTCTCCGAGGTCATGTTCGACCCTGAAACGGGTCGAGAGATTGGGGTGGATGACCAAATGGCCATCCTTGAGGGATTCTAATCCCTCGAGCCCTTCGGGGCTTTAGATCTTGCGGTCAAAAAATGACCGTTTCACACTTGACAAACTCTTTTTTTTCTGTTATATTGACAATGTCAGCATTGACTGACGTTAACCCTCCTATCAAGGATTCTGACTATGACTATTCAGTCTGTTACTTTTTCGGCCGTGGCTTCGTTTCAACCTCAAACCATCAAGGGTTTCGACTGCGACGGCGTCGTAGACGGCTCTCCAGTTGTTTTAACTCGCAATAAGCGTGGCGGCCTTGTGCCTGCTATTGGCTCGGTGCTACCGACCCCCTACGGTGATGCCCGTGTGGTAGCCTACCACGATGGTAGCCTGCGGATGCAGGTTGTGGCATTCTCGACCGACTACGAGGTCGAGATCTTCGAGATTAAAAACGGTCAACGCTACGTTGCCGATGTTCTCGATGCTCAAGAGCATGTTGCTACCCTTTCGGCTGCAGCGAACCGCCAGTTGGCTTGCCTTATCTCGGACACCTACAGGCTCCAAGCCTCCGAGTTCACAGGGAATCTCCCTAAACGTGTGCAGGAATGGGTCGATTCTCTCGAGGCTTTCAAGCCTAACGAGTTTATCATGGACTTGGCAGTGGGTGCCAAGTTGCCCGACTCTGTCGAGGTTCTAGCGACCCCAGTCAAGATGGAGCGTGAAACCACTGAGGAGCGCAAGGCGCGCCGTGCTCTCGAGGTTGCCGAGGCCAAGCGACTACGTCGCAAGTTGCTGGCTGCCTATGATGACGAGTGTCCCGATGACATAGCGGCCGAGATTGCTGGTGAGTTCGACGACGAGATCGATGAGGTCGAGATGTTCGAGGCTCCAGCCGCATCCGATGACTTTGACTTCTAAGAAGTCGAGCCCCACGGGGCTCTAGCAGCTGTCTCTATGATGCCCAATCCACGGGCATTGTGGAGACCTTCTTTTTTGTGGGTAAAAATACTTAACATAACTATGGTCAGCTGCCAGCAGCGCAAAAAAAATGACCTTCCAAAAGGTCGACAGCATCGAGACTCTAGGATCAGCGGTCAATAACTGACCGATTGACTATTGACAAAACGGTTTTTTATTGTTATATTATGTTATAACCATAACATGGAGATAACATGAATAACAAGATTGAAACTATCGCACTTGTAACCTTCTTCACCTTCGTCGCACTCTACATCGTAGCGTGCCTATTTCAAACCCTCGAGAATCTCGAAATCCTAGGAGCATCTATGCTAACATTCCGCCCATCTTTTTCTGTCTCTCGCCTTGTTCGAAAAGATCGACGTTATAGCGAGACGGATCCAGCCCGTTACTATGGCGGCCTACACACCCCAGCCTATCGAGTGCTTAACGCATGCCAGCGGTTCATCCTAGACCGTCGAATCTCTCGACACTTTGAGATGTGCACCTCACGAGGTCAGTCAAAGTCAATCTGGCATAAGTCCGGATTTCTCGTAACCCTAGAACATGGCTACAGTGCCGTTACCCTCGGTGCTCGCATGGTGTTCGCTGTTGACGAGTGGACACGTGAGATCTATCACATCGACTCTAACGGGCGTCTAGCAGTAACCCCTTACACTCAAGGCTACGACATGACAGACGTTATCGCTCAAGCCATCGAGTTCCTCGAAGTTATAGCGGAACGTTGTGAGGTCATCGACCGTGAACAACCAGAGCAGCCTACACCTCCGACCCAATGGGTGTTCCGACATGACCGCTCGTTTGGTGAAAAGCCAGACTTCTCCAAGGCCGAGTCTTACAAGCGTGTAGCGGTTTCGGCCAAGTTCCTTTCAGAGACTCGACCCGATCGAGGTTATAGATGGCACCACATTTACTCGGATGCCTCGAACCCTGCTATCATGCGCAGGGATGCGGACTCCCTACCTAAGGCCTACAAGGTCGAGATTGACGGGGTCGTAGCATGGCTCCCTCAATCCATCATGGGCTACGACCGACTAGTCCGATGGGATGGGACTCATAAGCACCGCCAGACCATCGAGGTTCCAGCGTGGTGGTTGTCAAAGAACATCACCGCCCACGATGCAGACGTCCCATTCTAACGGGACTCTAGAACCTTTCTACTATTCCCAATCAATCAACCACCTAGGAGATCTCAATGATTATTCCAGTCTTATTATTTATCGCAGCGATGGCAGCCATAGCCAATAGCAGCCCACAACGCCCACAACAACGACACATTAGAAGGGGCTTTTAATAAAGGTTTTTTGTTGCTAGGTTTTTGTGGGTTTTGTTTCAGGGGGGGGTCCTCCCCCTACTACCCCCAGAACCTCGACGAAATAAGTACCTACGGAATCGGCGCGGCCATAAAGCGCAGCGAGGTGCATTCGCACCCTCTGGCAATATTTCCAGATTTCGAACTTCCCATTTAAGGCCCTAAAACAAGAGGTTCAGAGAACACAGCAAATTTTTCGATCTTAAATATTTTTTTGAAAAAATTTTCGAGACTTTGACTTCTATTTACAAATAGGGGGAAAGCTCATGTTACTATTCGCATTACTACTAGGTTGCAACGACATTAGCGTTAAGCAGATTGCGCATCCAACAATCATTGTTGCACCAGATACATTAAACTTTGGACACCTGCTGTCAGGGCACGAGTCAGACACAAAGACAGTTACCATCACCAACGGTGGCACAGCAGACTTGGTAATTGACCATTTGGAAATTTCCGGCGATAACTATTCAGCGGACCTATCAGGCTTCACTGTTCCGGCGGGAGGATGGCACCAGATTGACGTGAGCTATACACCAAAAACATTTGAACACAATGAAGGCCACCTAGACATCTATTTACAGGGCGAAAATGCCCCCTCAGAAGGCGTTTGGCTTGATGGCAATGGTGATGCCGCGGTAATCAATGTAACGCCGTCAGATCACGATTTTGGAGCTCCTCTGTTGGGCTGTGATTCAACGACAGAAATCATTATTCAAAATGACGGAAACGTTGATCTGCAGATTTCGGACATCGATGTTATGGCAAGCGTTCCACCGGACATTACAATCGACTTTGGCACACTGCCAGAGTTTCCATGGACAATAGCTCCAGCTGGACGTTTAGCTTTCTATGCGAACTATGTTCCATTAGACGAAGATAACGATGAAACAATATTCGAAATCCATTCCAGCGATCCTGCAACGCCACTATTTGAAGGTTCAGCCATTGGCGATGCTGTGCTTAGCAACGAAACAACCCAGTCATGGATTCAGAGATCCAAGATTATTGTCGACATTCTCTGGGTTATAGACAACTCCGGTTCGATGATGCACTATCAGAACCTTCTTGGTTCAAACATGCACATCTTTATGAACATGTTTATGTCATACTCCCCCGACTTCAGAATTGCTTTTATCACAACAGACAGTCCATTTTTTGTTGATAACACTATTATTGACTCTAGTCATCCCGATCCTATTGGCGCGTCGGTTGGAATTATAAACTCTATTGGTGTGTTCGGTTCGGGATGGGAGCAAGGACTCGGAATGCTCGATCTATGCTTGGTTGGAGACTGCGTCGACTTTCTCAGGGAAGATGCGACTTTTATTACAATCTTTATGTCCGATGAAGCGGACATGGGAGCAACAAGTCCCATTACGTTGGCAAGCTTTATCGATTCCATAAAGCCTGACATGTTTATTCCCTATGGCATTATCGGACCCGTGCCAAGTGGGTGTATGGTTCATCCTCTCTATGCTTTGCCGGGATGGGGATACTACGAATTAATTCAAAATTATAACTCTCAATACTGGAGCATTTGTGAAAATGACTGGGGTAATCAACTAGAAGAGTTGGCTCAAAACATTTCAATTCAAACTGTTTTTCCTTTGGATGTCGAGGATCCTCATGTCGAAACAATCGAGGTTTGGATCAACGGACAACTCACAACCGAAGGATGGTCCTATAGTGAAGAGTCCAACGCGGTTGTGTTCGATGTTGAAGGTGCGCCGGAGCCCGGAGATAGCATTGACATTTCTTATTCGACATGGGGTTGCGGGCCTCAATAAGGAAGTTGTTGTCCAAAAAATAAGAAAAAACCTTAAAATAGAGGTTTGAGGGAAAAATTTTCGGCGACAAGAATTTGGCAAGTGTTCCTCGGTGTGACTATTTAATGTCGAGGTGGCAAAAATGAAGATTCGAATTAAAAAAACAAAACAAATCAAAGAGATATCGGCGATGGGTGCTCCAATGGGCGGTGGTGTTGGTGGATCTGTCGAAGGACACGCGGGACCAATGTCTCGAAAGAAAAGGAGACTTGAAGAAGATGGTCCAATTGCGGCGATCAAAGTGGGCGCTGGTCGATCTTTAACTTCTAAAGATGACGAAGACACTTTCGAAGGACAAAAGGAGCGCAATGCTCACAATCCAAACCCAAACAGAGCAATCGATCCTCAAGGTAAGCTTCTTGGAGAGGAAGATCTTGACGAGTCAATGATGACCCTACTTGCAACAGCTACTGAGCCTGAGGCTGGCTCTGGGCATACACCATTCGATGGCGAATCTGATGTTGGCGATTGGGATTTTGACGCTGTAAAGAAACGCAGAGCACAACGAACACTTAATCGAGCTTACTATCCCGAGATGTCGCACGAAGAAATGTTCGCTCACATCAATGAGTCTTCGAGTTTCGATGACATGGACTCTATTGATCGCGAGTTCTTTGCAAATGCTGATGATTCTGTTCAAGTAGATCCACTATCGGGCTTAAATGATGCAGAAGCAGCAAAGAAAGCGCTTGAGAATAAAGGATACATTGTCGAAGAAGAGCTTGGTCAAGGAATGTGGGGAACTGTTTACAAAGGCAAGAACACTTTTAAGCAACCATGTGCAATTAAAATTGTAACTGGTGCTGGGGCTGATAGAGAATTAAGCAACTATCAGACCATCAGTGCAGCAAGATCATCAAATGACTCGATAGCAAAGCACTTTCCCAACGTCATGGAGGCTTGGTCTCCAAGAGATGGCATTGCTGTAATTGCAATGGAGCTACTTCAGCCTTTAAATGCTGCACAAGCAACATTTATTCCCGATGCATCTTATCTTGCCGGTAAAAACTGGGCTTCAAGTTTGGCACCAGCCAGTGATCGCTATACCGGCGTAAGAGACGTATCCAAGAGGTTTACTCATTATATTCAAAATGAGATTGAAGAAGTCATTCAAATGTTTGATGATAGGGTTGATAGCATTTCACTTGACTACAATTACGATTTGCGAGGCAATCTGACTCCGGAAAAACTAGAGGCTTCCAAAGATAATGTATCTAAAGAGTCTTTGTTGAAAATTTTACAAATTGGAGAAGCAGCTCCAAAAATGTCTAAACAATATTTTGAAAATAGAAAGTCAGCAATGACAAGATTGCTTGGTTTAGCTAGTGACGCAGTGCTTTTTATGGAAATTCTAGAGGAAGAAGCGCCTAATGCCTTGGGTGCAAATGCAGCATTAGCAGAAATAGCATTCAGAATCATGCTTATTGGCAAGATGGCTGATGTTACGAAGCAAGAGATCGACGAACAAATTAGGCTTTTTGCCTTAGAGTTTCTAGAATATGCTCGACAGTTCACTCAAATCCCAGTAGGCTATAGCTCTTCAAGCGTAAATGTGTCTCCTAAGAGCCATGAGCGTCGATTCCTTACGGCCAAAGGCCTCCACAGTGCAATCGGGGCTCTTTATAATCAAACAGGCCTAGTCGCAAAGGACTTGCACGACGGAAACGTTATGTCTAGACCAAATGGTGATGTCGTTATCGTTGACGTTGGATTGTTCAAGCTAAACCCCAAGTGGTCTCCAAAGAATAATTTGCAAGAAATGTTGAGAATTCGCAAGAAAATGCTGCGAAACCTTCGAAGATAAGCTATACTGTAGGTGGAGGTATTCATATGAAAAAGCTATTTGAATCAATGAGCAGTCTTAAGGACTCTCGGAATGGAAAAGTCGTCACATTCGACTTTGATAACACGATTGTAAAGTCATTTTACAATACATCTGCCCAAGGAGAGGAGATTTATCAGTTCGGAGGCGTCAATAAAGAGATTATCAAGCGTATTGCTGCCTTTAAAAAGTCTGGAACTACAGTTTTTGTAGTTACGTCTCGAGATAATGGTCTAGATCACGCAGATTCTTCTGTCGAGAACCTCTTGAGACGCTTAAACATCGAAGTTGATGGCATTTTTTACACAAATGGACAGACAAAAGCCCAGAGACTCTATGAATTGGGCTCTCGACTACACTACGATGATGATCCAGAGGAGCACGATGCCATTAAAGCTCTTCGTGATGTCTATCCCGACTTCGATATCGCTGTAAAATACCCCGATGAGATGATTAAAGACATCGAAGAGATCGCAAAAGGCATTATTGTTACTGCTGATGGTAAGTTTATCATCGCTCAGCGGTCAGATTCTTATGAATGGGACTCCATTGGAGGTCATCTTATGGACGGCGAGGAGGCACCTTACGCCTTTTGGAGAGAAACCAAAGAGGAAATGGGCCTTGAAGTCGAAGAAGTGACGTGGTTGGACACTATGGAGACCACATGGAAGGGTGTAACAAAGCCTTCTCACTACTTTATTGGCAAAACTGGCTTCGCATCCATTGAATTGGAGAATGAAATCGACCTACAATGGGAGTTGGCAGCTTATTTTTGTGGTACTCTAGAAGAAATTGAGGCAAAATGTAAGAAAAACATGACTCAAAACCTTAAGAACGCTCTCGATCTCGTTACAAAGCAGTCTGATGTGTTGGATTTGGAAGAAATTAATGAAAGAAGACTCCAACCACATGAAAAAGGGCACAGTAGAAAGAAGAAGCGCATCATTGGCTTAGGTGGATCTAAGACAACTGGTGCTAAAGGGCTTAAAAGAGTGAAGGATTTTAAGCGTTCCAAATCAGCCCCTCCGGGATTTGGAGTGTTGGAGGAGGAGAATTACACAGAAACCGGTAGTTTTACCCATGATGGGACAGAATATGATATCAGAAAAGCTTTCTCCTTAGCTAAGTCGAAGAAAACACAACCATTCAAGGTCTCCGAGCTTAGTTGGGTCCTAAAATATGATACTACGGATCCAGAAAGAAAAAAAAATGCAGATTTGAATGCACCAATAATGGTTGCTAATGATGAAAAAGGTCGCTTGACTGTTGTTGATGGCTTACATAGGTTGGCTAGAGCTGTTGAAGATGGGGTAGAAATACTTTATGGAGTCTTTTTTGATGAAAAAGACCTTCTATCATTAAAAAAACAAACTAAAAAAATTAAAATTTCTATTGTTTCAGATCTCGATGAACGCAAAAAGCGAAAGAAAAAGAAGAAATCAGCCAAAAAGAAGTCTACATATTGGCCATACTGGGGATTTTTTACAGATTCTGACGACTCTGGCGATGGTGGAGACGGCGGTGGCGGTGAATAAAAACAAAAAGGTGAAAAACATTATGAAAAAAATTAAGATAATCTTAAAAGAATCTAAAAATAGAAAAAGATTCCCACTTCAAGACAAGAAAGGAACCAAAAAGTTGGCTAAAGCTAAAGTTATAAACGCTGTTCAGTCTGGTAACTGGCCTTTTTCTGTAAATCATGACATTTCAGGTGTCATCAAATACTCCGGAGACTCTTTTTTCTACAATATTGTTGTCGATGGAGAAAGATTTGTAGGAGAAGCTCAAAATGGAGGCAACGGAATAAACTTTGGAGACATGGGACCTGCATCAATGCAGATTTCCTCCAAGCATGAGACGTTTCCTAGAGACATTCACGAGCCAGCGATGCAATATGCTTGGGCAAATGGCGATATTAGAGTTTTTGAGATCTAAAGATGCCAAACGAAGAGGAATTTATGCTAAATTTTGTTAAAACAATAGGGTTTTTTCTAATTATGTTGCTTATTGGAACATTGTTGGAGCCTCAAACAGCAATTATTATGCTATTAAGCTTGATTTATATGAAAATGGAGAACTAAAATGAAGATTTCTAAAGAAAAACTTAAAATTATCATCAAGGAAGAGATGGAAATGGCCAAAATCTCCCCTATGCAGCCTCAAATGAATGAAGAAGAGGGTGAAGGACACATGGCTAAGCGTCAATTGACCGATGTTCACGAATATTCCGGTAAATTATTGGAAATGTTGAGTGATAACACTGAATTAGAGCCATGGGTTCAAGCAAAGATCACGATTGCGGCTGATTACATCAAAACCATTAAGCATTATCTCGAATATGAGATGAAAGAAGGACATATGGACCAAGTTTCACCTGAATTTGGCTCTCCGATGCCTGGAATGGGCGACGATATGCCTCCGATGGCTTAAATGGGACTTAAAATAGTGAAAAAAGATGAAAAAAAGTTCAAAACCATCAAAAATGAGGCTCTTGGAGCCTCAAAAGCCGATAAATTGACTCCGGGAGACCTAGTTTCTTGGAAAACATGGAAATATAACCTCGAAACAGAGCATTTTGGCGAAAAAGAAGGGCTTTTGGTCGAGATTATCGAGGAAACAAGGCTCTCAAATGTGGTTTTAATAGGTAAAATCCTTACTTTTGGTGCCTCAGAGTATGATTTTGTGCCCTTATTTTCACTTACAAAAATAGATAAAAGGAACTAATTATAGCATGTCTTGTCAAATAAAAAACAACGCAAACCTTGATTTAACTGATTTACAACCACACATCGATGGTATGTATGATCATTTTCATCAAAAACTAGGCTTCCAGAAGCCTCCTGTGATCGTTTTCGACTCAGACCCTAGTAACCAGTCTAGTGTTCTTGGAAAAACCGCCTATTACGATCCTCAGAGCTTTGAGGTGCATGTTTACACAGATGGTCGACATCCAAAAGACATGTTGAGGTCAATTGCCCATGAATTGATCCACCATCAACAGAATTTAGAGGGTAGATTAGACGTTGGCGGTTACAATGGTCCAGGTTACTACTTAGAGAATGATAAGATGAGAAAAATTGAACAAGAAGCTATGCTTGAAGGAAACAAGCTCTTGAGAGAATACGAAGACGGTCTTAAAATAGAGGAGAAAAACAAGATGTCACTTAAAGAATGGAAAAACAATGAATTGAACTCACTTCTATTGAAGAAGTTTGGGATTCTAAACGAAGGAGAGGTTCCAGATCAATTAAAACCTTTCGTCAAAGGTAAAAAGTCAAACGACGATGATAAACTTAAACCAAAAGGCAAAAAGTCAAATAATGATGATAAACCTCCTAAAGGTGGCGCACCGGCAGCTGCGGAGCAAGAAGAGGAAGCGGAACTTGAAGAAGGTCGCATGAATCCTCGAACAACAAATCCTGATAAGTTTGTTGGTCACGAAGATCGCTATCAACCAGATCGTATCCACGAAGCTGATGAAGAAGAATTAGACGAAGGTCAAATCTGCGAAGAATGTGGTGGAAAGCATTACATGAAAGAAGAAGAGGAAATAGAAGAGCGCGCAAGAGGACGTCACCGCGTTGCTGGTGGACAAGCTGATCGTGATGATGAACGAACACGCCCAATGCAAGAAAGCCTTAAGCGTTCAATCCGTAGAACGCTTAAAGAAAATCGTGCAATCCGTTTGAAAATTAAAAAATAAGAGGTCATAATGAACAACAAAGATGAAAAATTATTAAGAGAGTTTGTTCGAAGAACAATCGTCAATCCTGCTATGAAGATTCTCAAGGAAGAGAAGCGTAGAGAGGATGCGGTTCGTCTTTGGGTTCGTTCTCAGATCCGTGAGCTTCAAGAGCAGAAATTTTTTACTGTTATCAACGAAGCCAAGGACATGGCCAATCCTCATCCGAATACTGGTATCAACAAACTAAGAGATGCAATTAGAAAAGCTAAACCATCGATCAAAAGCAAGTTTCAACAGTTAACAACTGCTGCTGAGCAGAGAGAATCCTTCTCAAATCACCTTCTTGCTGCATTTATAAGATTGTTTGATCAACTTGACGCATTATCAGCAGAGGGCGAAGCAGAGGATGTTACAGGAGATGAAACTCTTGCTGCAGAACCAGCAGAGACAGATACATTGGAAGCACCAGAAGAAGGTGACATCGATGATATCGAAAAAGAACTTGATGCTTTATTGGAATCTCTAAACTTGACAGAGCAAGAGGAAGAGGAAGAAGGTGATAACAATGATGTTGTCTCAGATGAACTTGAAGCAGAAAAAGAATCATCACAAAATCTATCCCAAGTCGAAAAAGATGTTGAAAAGAAAAAGTCTCAAGAACAAGAAAGAGAAAGCTTTGGTGGTGGTCTTGAAGGCGACACTACTGGTCGTAATCAAGCTTATGACACATTCAATCTTGTTCAATCTTATTTCTCCGATGCATACCTCGATCTTAACAATGATGAAGATAAAACAATGTTTAAAAAGTGGGGTCTCTACAACCTTAAGCTACTTCTAGACTCTTACGAAGAAGAGCTTAATCCAAACATTGAATCACCAGATATTCAAAATCCACAATAATCCTCCTAAATTTCTACACACTTACACACACACAAGTATTATAACACATCGGAGACTTAATGTCAAGAGAAAAGATCAAAAAAAGAACATTTATTTCTAAACTGAAGAGTGAAGATCGAATAAATGAGAACTTTCTCAACATTGTCTCCGATTTAACTTTAGAAGAACTGGTAGGGATTAAGATAGAAATGGCTTCTAGACTATTCAGAGGTAAGCTATATGGAATCCCTATTTGGATTACTATGTCCAGAATAGTAAAAGAAGCAATGTTACATGTTGCTATTAATTCCTGTAAGACAAAGACAGATATGTGTTCTTTCTTAGGAGTAACATTAGAACAGTTTAATGATATTATTAAAGACTATGATTTAGATGTATAATATTATATTAATATAAAATATGCCTCAGATTTTTTCGTTTTAAACTTTTTTCAAAAAACTTTGCGAATCTACTTGACAACCCTCTCAGGATGTGTTATATTATTATTACACACACAAACAGAATTTGGAGAGCGTAATGAGTAGACATGTTGTCTTATTTGATATGGACGGAACACTGACTGAGCCAAGAAGACCTTTTGCTTCAATCTTGTCCTCCCCTTTAAAGCAATTGGTTCAAGTGGCTGATATTGGAATTGTAACAGGGTCTGATTTACCTTTGTTGCAAGAGCAAATGAATTCCATCCTTACTGACCATGCTATTCGTTATTCTCTCCACGTTCTTCCTTGCAATGGAACTCAATACTTAAAACCACCAGAGTTTCCATCGGACTCTCACATTCCAGTTGAGTCTGTTTCAATGCAAAAGGAATTGGGAGGAGTTGCTTGGAGACGATTGATGGAAATCATAATCAACCAGCAACTAAGAGCATCGGATTTAGATATTCCTTTGACAGGTCAATTCGTTAACAACCGAGGATCAATGTTGAATTGGTGCCCTATCGGTAGAAGCGCCTCCTCAGAGGAAAGAAAAAAGTTTGAAAATTTCGATCGAAAGTTTAAATTCAGAAAGCGAGTTTTAAATGAATTACGATCAGAATTGACAAGCGCTACAATTGATAATGTTACTGTTAAACTTGGAGGTGAAACATCATTTGACATTTATCCCCATGGTTGGGATAAAACTTATTCTCTTCGCTATTTTGAAAATAGCACTGTTTGGTTTGTTGGCGATCGGGCTCATAGTCCTAAAGGTAATGATTACGAAATCTTTAAGGCATGTGAGCCCAGATCCTATCACACAACTGGACCAGAGGAAACAGTTAACATTATAAAAGAAATTATCGAAAGAATTGAAAAAGAGGAAGAGTAATGGACTTGATTAACAAATTAGAAGATCTCAAAAATTTTGGCATAGATCTTAAACTTGACAGCGAAGAAATGGAAATTTTTTATGTTAAATCTTTGCATTACTTTTTCGATGAAAAAGATGGTCTCTACTGCATTAGAGTAGACGATAGAGAGTTGGAATTATCTTCAGACGAAGGGCAGTTAGCAACTATATTTGTTAAAGATTCTGTCCTTAAGATTGTTCCACTTTGCGAAAACCCATATGCTGTCGTGATGGATGTCCTTGAGTTCGTTGCAAATTTGCACAAACCAACCGTCGCTCTATTTAGAGAGATGCAAAAAAATAAAGCACAAAAACAAAGCGCAATCGACAAAGAAGAAGATTCTGACTTTGATGATGATTGGATTTAATTATGAAAATTTTTTATTTAAACAGGGCTGAAGATGAAAGTGGAATCTCGGGAACGGGACGAGTAGCACAAGGGTTTGTATTTGACAATGGCAAGGTTGCAATGACATGGCTGTCCGATCATCCCACAGTTACTATCTACGATAATATTGGAGAGGTTCACGCAATTCATGGCCACGGTGGAAAGACCGAAGTAATCATGGAACCAGATTACAAAAAAGCATTTGGTGAAATGAAATCTTTCGTTGAAAACTTCGATCTTGCAGAAATTGCAATGAGCAAGGTTCCACCCGATGGAAAT
>Ga0209932_1000251_pt1 | contig 15226 bp, 3 predicted proteins | sample SalPon2_B_H2O_MG_2_FD_185728 | JGI IMG/M metagenome (GOLD analysis project Ga0209932, IMG submission 185728) | Salt pond water microbial communities from South San Francisco under conditions of wetland restoration - Salt Pond MetaG SF2_B_H2O_MG... ...
GAATAAAATATTTACATATTTATATCAGACAAACCCTCACTAAATGGCACAAGTAAGATTTTTAGATCAAGTAGCAGTAACAGCATTCGCATCAAACGCAAATGCTACAAATGTTGGACGATTACCTCGTGTTATACAATCGGGTGAAACTTTAACAGCACAAGCGAATCAGCAATTAGTTGGATTTGATTTTTACATTTTAGAGGGAGGTTTAGTTACAATAGAAGCGGGAGAACAAGTAAATGGCATTTCACCCCCTTTATATACCCATGGATTAATTCAAATTGAAAGCACCTTTACAAATGAGGGTACTTTAGTTAATAATGGGTATCTTGTATTAGGAACTGAACTTCAATAAAAAATTAAATATTTATAAATAAAATATTAGAAGAACGTGGCTCAAATAAATTCAAAACTCACACCCTCAGGAAGCGTAACCACCCCAGCATCAGGATCGGTTGCTTTCTTTACCGAAGAAACAGACGGAGGTAGATTATATATTAAAGATTCAGATGGTAATGTATACCCAGCTGCTTCCGGTTCCGGAGGTGGTTCATCTTTGATTGCAATTGAAAATGATGGTACTTCAGTAGGTAATGCTGGTACTCTTAATTTCAGTGGTTCCGCTGTAGATAGTATTACTATTCTTTCAGGAGTAGCAACAATTGGTCTTTCAGGAGGGGGTTCAGGCTCAGGCTCTTCAGGCTCAAGTGGTGTATCGGGCGCTGCTGGCTCTTCAGGTTCTTCAGGTGCTGACGGAGCTGCAGGTGCTACAGGTTCTTCAGGTAGCTCAGGAGCTAATGGTGCCCCAGGTACTTCAGGTTCTTCAGGTGCCGACGGAGCTGCAGGTGCAGATGGCTCTTCAGGTTCTTCAGGTGCTAACGGTGCCGATGGTTCCTCAGGTTCTTCAGGTGCTGACGGAGCTGCAGGTGCTGATGGTTCTTCAGGCTCTTCAGGCTCTTCAGGTGCCGACGGAGCTGCAGGTGCAGATGGCTCTTCAGGTTCTTCAGGAGCTAATGGTGCCGATGGTTCATCAGGTTCAAGTGGAGCTGATGGATCATCAGGTTCATCAGGAGCTGATGGTGCTACAGGTGCTACAGGTTCTTCAGGTAGCTCAGGAGCTAATGGTGCCCCAGGTACTTCAGGTTCTTCAGGTGAACAAGGTCCTCAAGGTAACCCAGGTTCAAGCGGTACCTCAGGTGCGGTAGGTGCTACAGGTAGTTCAGGTTCTTCAGGTGCTGACGGAGCTACAGGTGCTACAGGTTCTTCAGGTAGTTCAGGTGCAAATGGTGCTCCTGGTACTTCAGGTTCAAGCGGTGCTAATGGCGCAGCGGGTGCTGATGGTTCTTCAGGCTCAAGCGGTGCGGATGGTGCTGCTGGTGCTAATGGTTCTTCAGGTTCTTCAGGTGTTACTGGTAATGCAGGTTCATCAGGATCTTCAGGAGCCGACGGTGCTGCTGGTTCATCCGGTGTAAGTGGTACTTCAGGTACTTCAGCTGCTGGTGGAGGTGGTACTCCATATAATAATGTAATTAGATACACATTTACATCTGGTAGTGATCTAGCTCAATTACTTTCATCAGGTAATATTATTAGCGGGTTAAGTTGGTCTCGTTCAGGAACTACAATTTCAATTACTTCTACAGCACATGGTTTAACATCGGGTGATTATGTAGTTGTAAGAAATATGGGTGATACTGATTATGTTTATGGAGCAATTAGTAATGTATCCACAAACTCATTCGATATTACAAATGCCGTTAATTCAGGTGATACAAGTGGTACAGCTGGTGTTTATATTCCTGCATTTAAAGTAAGTACATTAAGTGATTCAGCAATTACTATTGCTTCTCCTTCAAGTGGAAATTGTCAGCTTATATCAATGACTGTGTATATTGATGATTCTCAAACAGCACCAAAAACTTTAACATTACCTTCAAATTCTCTTAATAATGGAGCTGGACAAAATGGATCATTAGCTACTAGAGTTCCTCCTTCATTTAGAGCTTATGGAGGTGGCTCAGCTATTGGGGATGCATCATATACATTCTCAACTACAACTAATCACAATGTATATAGTTTAGGAGGTACTATTGATCCTTTTGGTGCTGTATTATTAACATTTAGTTTCTAAAAAGAAAAAAAAATATTCTTTAAAAGCCCCAGTATTGGGGCTTTTTTTATCATATTTATGATATGAATATTCAAACTGATTTAAATATACTAGTATAAATGGCAAACCAACTTTTCTACGGAAAACTTTCAAGCGTATCCCCTATAGGAAATGGAAGTAATTCATATGTTCGAGTAAGATTTGACGCTACTACTTCATCAAAAATATTAACTAATATTACTGATGTTTCTGGATATCTTAATATAGATTATATAAGAACTGGACAAACTTTAGTAGAAAGCTCAGCATTTCCCTCAGGTACTATTGTAACAGCAATAGATACTGTAAATAATACAATTACTGTTGAAGATTTTCCCTCAACTAATGAATCCCAAGGTCTAGCCCGTGTTTCCCCTGCTGCGGGAGATTACTATATCCCTTCAGCTTCCTTTTTTAATGCTAATACTACTAACGGTATTAATGCTAATAGTATTACAGGTAGTGCAGATAGTGATTATGATGGCTCAACCCCAATTTATGCTTTATTAGGGGCAGCATCAGATAATTCTCAAAATATTATTCCTGGAAGATTCCATAAATATAGAATCACAGAAACTTTTTATAAAAACCCCTCAGGAACTGAAATTTCAGTATATGTTTCTTGGGATGAAGGTGGAACTGAATCAGGTAGTGGAGATGAATTGTATACTTTTTCAGGACAAAAGTTAGGAATAGTTTCATTAACCCCCAATGAATCTTTAGCTCCTATTTTTTCTACCCGATTAAATGGTATGACAGATCTCCCAGCAGGTACAGATCTATCAGCTTATCAAATTGAAGTTCAAAATTTCTTTGACGATTTATCAATTACTGATATATATTACACTGGTTCTTTAGTGTCTAAGAATAATGGAGATATTAATTTCACCGGTTCCGGTGTAAATGTAACGACCTCCGGTTCAAACGGAGTTACAGTTGAGATAACCGGTGGTGGTGGCGGTTCAGGAGATGGATTCCCATACACAGGTTCAGCTCAAATAACAGGTTCACTTCACATTACAGGAAGTGATTTCTCTATTAGTGATTTACCTGAACAAGATATTATTACAGTTGTAACTTATGATACAACTACAGGAGAATTTGGATATGTAAACGCTAGTTCAGGTACCTCAGGGGTAGCTGGTAGTTCAGGTACAACTGGTCAATCAGGTACTTCAGGTGCAGATGGTTCTTCAGGTATTTCTGGAGCAGATGGTTCTTCAGGTAGCAGTGGTGTTTCAGGTTCAAGTGGTGTTGATGGCTCTTCAGGTGAAAGCGGCCAATCAGGTACAAGTGGTTCATCAGGTTCATCTGGTGAAAGTGGTATTGATGGTTCTTCAGGTATCTCAGGAGCAAATGGTTCTTCAGGTAGCTCAGGAGCTAATGGCTCTTCAGGTGTAGACGGCTCTTCAGGTATTTCTGGAGTAGATGGTTCTTCAGGTTCTTCAGGAGCTAGTGGTTCTTCAGGTGTAGATGGTTCTTCAGGTTCATCAGGTAATGATGGACAATCGGGAGCCTCAGGTACATCAGGATCATCTGGTTCATCAGGTGAATTAGGTACATCAGGCGTTAGCGCAGAAAGCGGTACTTCAGGTTCTTCAGGTTCAGCTGGAGAAAGTGGGGTTGCAGGTTCATCAGGTGTAAGTGCTGAAAGTGGCACCTCAGGTTCATCTGGTTCAAATGGAGTAAATGGCTCAAACGGAATAGATGGTCAATCAGGAAATAGTGGTACTTCAGGTACTGCTGGTTCTAGTGGTATATTAGGTACATCGGGTGTAAGTGCTGAATCAGGTACTTCAGGTTCTTCAGGTTCAGCTGGAGAAAGTGGTGTTGATGGCTCTTCAGGTGAAAGTGGCCAATCAGGTACAACAGGATCAAATGGTTCATCAGGATCAAACGGAAACGATGGCCAATCAGGAAATTCAGGAACTAGTGGTTCAGCTGGTTCTTCAGGTATATTAGGTACATCTGGTGTAAGTGCTGAAAGTGGCACTTCAGGTTCTTCAGGTTCAGCTGGAGAAAGTGGAATAGATGGTTCAAGTGGTGAAAGTGGCCAATCAGGTACTACGGGTTCAAATGGTTCATCAGGATCAAATGGAGTAGATGGCCAATCAGGTAATTCAGGAACAAGCGGTACAGCTGGTTCTTCAGGTATATTGGGTACTTCAGGTGTTAGTGCAGAATCAGGTACAAGCGGCTCATCAGGTTCAGCTGGTGAAAGCGGTGTTGATGGTTCAAGTGGTGTTAGCGCTGAAAGCGGTACTTCAGGCTCATCTGGTTCAAATGGAGTAGATGGCTCAAACGGAATTTCAGGACAATCAGGAAATTCAGGAACTAGTGGCTCAGCCGGTTCATCAGGTGAATTAGGTACATCAGGTGTTAGCGCAGAAAGCGGTACTTCAGGTTCATCAGGTTCAAATGGTGAAGATGGTGTAGCAGGTTCAAGTGGTGTTAGCGCTGAAAGCGGCACTACAGGTTCAAATGGTTCATCAGGATCAAATGGAGTAGATGGCCAATCAGGAAATTCAGGAACTAGTGGTTCAGCTGGTTCTAGTGGTATAATTGGAACTTCAGGTGTTAGTGCAGAAAGCGGTACTTCAGGTTCATCAGGTTCAGCTGGAGAAAGTGGTGTTGCTGGTTCATCAGGTGAAAGTGCAGAATCAGGTACAAGCGGTTCATCAGGTTCAAATGGTGAAAGCGGGGTAGCAGGATCAAATGGCGAAAGTGCTGAAAGTGGCTCTTCAGGTTCATCAGGTAGTAACGGTAGCTCAGGAGAATTAGGCTCAAGCGGTGAAAGTGCTGCTAGTGGAACATCAGGTTCAAGCGGTTCAACAGGTACCACAGGATCTGCCGGTAATGATGGCCAATCAGGTAATAGTGGTACAAGTGGTACATCAGGTTCTTCAGGTATATTAGGTACATCTGGTGTAAGTGCTGAATCTGGCACTTCAGGTTCATCGGGTTCAAATGGTGAAAGCGGTATTACTGGCTCATCAGGTGAAAGTGCTGAATCAGGTACATCTGGTTCAAGTGGTTCAGCTGGAGAAAGTGGTGTTGCTGGATCATCCGGCGAAAGTGCTGAAAGTGGATCTTCAGGTTCATCAGGTAGCAATGGTAGCTCAGGTGTATTAGGTTCATCAGGTGAAAGCGCTTTAAGTGGCACATCAGGTTCATCGGGCTCAACAGGTACTACAGGTTCAGCAGGTAACGATGGTCAATCAGGAAATTCAGGAACAAGCGGTACAGCTGGTTCTTCAGGTATATTAGGCACTTCAGGTGTTAGTGCAGAAAGTGGTACATCCGGTTCTAGTGGTTCAAATGGTGAAAGTGGTATTGCTGGTTCAAATGGCGAAAGTGCTGAATCAGGTACAAGTGGTTCATCAGGATCATCAGGTGAAAGCGGCGTAGCAGGCTCTTCAGGTGAAAGTGCGGAATCAGGTTCAAGTGGTTCCTCAGGTTCAAATGGTAGTTCAGGTGACTTAGGTTCCTCAGGTGAAAGTGCTGCGAGCGGAACTTCAGGTTCAAGTGGTTCAACAGGTACAACAGGATCTGCAGGTAATAATGGTCAATCAGGAAATAGTGGTACTTCAGGTACAGCTGGTTCTAGTGGTATAATTGGAACATCAGGTGTTAGCGCTGAAAGTGGTACATCTGGTAGTTCAGGTTCAAATGGTGAAAGCGGTGTCGCAGGATCAAATGGCGAAAGTGCTGAAAGCGGTACTTCAGGCTCATCAGGTTCAAATGGTGAAAGTGGTGTAGCAGGATCAAGTGGTGAAAGTGCTGAATCAGGCACTTCAGGTAGTTCAGGTAGCAATGGTAGCTCAGGTATATTAGGTTCATCAGGTGAAAGTGCAGGATCTGGTACAAGTGGTTCATCGGGTTCAACGGGTACTACCGGTTCAGCAGGTAATAATGGTCAATCAGGAAATAGTGGTACTTCAGGTACAGCTGGTTCCTCAGGTATATTAGGTACCTCAGGTGTTAGTGCTGAATCAGGTACTTCAGGTAGCTCAGGCTCAAATGGTGAAAGCGGAGTTGCTGGTTCAAATGGAGAAAGTGCTGAATCAGGCACATCTGGATCAAGCGGTTCAGTTGGTTCATCAGGTGAATTAGGTACCTCAGGTGAAAGTGCCATAAGTGGTACAAGCGGTTCATCAGGTTCAGTTGGTTCTTCTGGTGTATTAGGTTCAAGTGGTGAAAGTGCTTTAAGTGGCACATCAGGTAGTTCAGGTTCAACTGGTACTACGGGCTCATCAGGTAACGATGGTCAATCAGGAAATTCAGGAACAAGCGGTACAGCTGGTTCTTCAGGTATTATAGGAACCTCAGGAGTTAGTGCCGAATCAGGTACAAGCGGCTCATCAGGCTCAAATGGTGAAAGTGGTGTAGCTGGTTCAAATGGAGTTAGTGCTGAAAGTGGCACATCAGGATCAAGTGGTTCAGTTGGTTCATCAGGTAACTTAGGTTCATCAGGTGAAAGTGCTGCGAGTGGAACTTCAGGTTCATCAGGTTCAAATGGTAGTTCAGGAGTATTAGGTTCAAGCGGTGAAAGTGCAGGATCAGGTACTTCAGGTAGTTCAGGTTCAACTGGTACTACAGGTTCAGCAGGTAATGATGGTCAATCAGGTAATAGTGGTACAAGTGGTACATCAGGTTCTAGTGGTATAATTGGAACCTCAGGAGTTAGTGCAGAATCAGGTACTAGTGGATCTTCAGGTTCAAATGGAGAAAGCGGAGTTGCGGGTTCAAATGGAGTTAGTGCTGAAAGCGGTACTTCAGGCAGTTCAGGTTCTGTTGGTTCATCTGGAGATTTAGGAACATCAGGTGTTAGCGCTGAAAGTGGTACATCTGGTTCAAGTGGTTCAGTTGGTTCATCAGGTAACTTAGGTTCATCAGGCGCAAGTGCAGAATCAGGTACTAGTGGATCTTCAGGTTCAACAGGAACAACAGGTTCAAATGGTAATGATGGACAAAGTGGTGCTTCTGCTACAAGTGGTTCAGCGGGTTCAAGTGGTACAATTGGTACTTCAGGGGTTGCAGGAACAAGTGGTGAAAGTGCTGATTCAGGTAGCTCAGGTAGTTCAGGTACATCTGGTTCATCAGGTGATATAGGTACAAATGGAGAAAGTGCCGCAAGTGGTTCCTCAGGTAGTTCAGGTAGTGTTGGTTCTTCAGGTGAAGCTGGTACTTCAGGTCAATCTGCTTTAAGTGCAACTTCAGGTAGTTCAGGTTCATCAGGTACTACAGGTTCATCAGGTAATGCTGGAGAAAGTGGTGCCTCGTCTACAAGCGGTTCTGCTGGTAGTTCAGGTACAATCGGTACATCTGGTGTAGCTGGTACCTCAGGCGAATCAAACACAAGTGGTACATCAGGTAGCACAGGTTCTTCGGGTGAAGATGGTATAGCAGGCTCAAGTGGTAATAGTGCTACTTCTGGTACAACTGGTTCATCTGGTTCAAACGGAGAAGACGGAATTGCTGGTTCTAGCGGTATAAGTTCTACATCTGGTACAACAGGTTCATCTGGTTCAAATGGTGAAGATGGTATAGCAGGTAGCTCAGGAAATAGCGAAACTTCAGGTACAAGTGGTTCAACAGGTTCAACAGGTACTTCAGGTAACGCAGGACAAAGTGGCGAAAGTACAACAAGTGGTTCAGCTGGTTCAAGTGGTACAATTGGTACCTCAGGAGTAGCGGGAACTTCAGGAAATAGTGAAACATCAGGTTCAAGTGGTTCATCAGGTACTGTAGGTAGTTCAGGTGAAGCTGGAACAAGTGGTGAAAGCGCAGATAGTGGTACTAGTGGATCATCAGGTTCTTCAGGTACTACAGGTAGTGCAGGAGAAGATGGAGAATCAGGGGCTTCAGCTACAAGCGGTTCAGCAGGTAGTTCAGGTACAACAGGTTCAAATGGAAATGCCGGTCAATCAGGTTTAAGTACTACAAGTGGTTCAGCTGGTAGCTCAGGTACAATTGGTACAAGTGGTATAGCAGGAACAAGTGGCGAAAGTGCTACATCTGGTACAACAGGTTCAAATGGTTCTTCAGGAGAAGATGGAATTGCTGGTTCATCAGGAGTATCTAGTACTTCTGGTACAACTGGTAGCAATGGTTCATCAGGTGAAGATGGTATAGCCGGTTCAAGTGGTGAAAGTGCTACTTCAGGTACAAGTGGATCAACAGGTACTGTGGGTTCAAGCGGTGACGCGGGAACAAGTGGAGCTTCAGCTACAAGCGGTAGTTCAGGTTCAACAGGTTCAACAGGTACCTCAGGAAATGCAGGTCAAAGTGCATTAAGCGCAACAAGCGGTTCAAGTGGTAGCTCAGGTACAATTGGTACTTCAGGGGTTGCAGGAACTTCAGGCGATAGCGAAACAAGTGGTTCCTCAGGTTCAACAGGTACTTCAGGTTCATCAGGAGATGCTGGTACTTCAGGTGATTCTGCAACAAGCGGTTCATCAGGTTCAACAGGTACAGTAGGTTCTTCAGGTGAAGCAGGTACTAGTGGTAATTCTGCTACTAGTGGAACTTCAGGTTCAACAGGTTCAACAGGTACATCAGGTAATGATGGAGAATCAGGTGCTTCTGCAACCAGTGGTTCAGCAGGTTCATCAGGTACTATAGGTACAAGCGGTGTTGCTGGTACTTCAGGCGACTCAGCTACAAGTGGTAGCTCAGGTAGCACAGGTACTGTAGGTTCATCAGGTGAAGCAGGAACTTCAGGAGATAGCGAAACAAGTGGTACATCAGGTTCATCTGGTTCAACAGGTACAACAGGTAGTTCAGGTGAAGATGGAACATCAGGTGCTAGTGCAACTAGTGGTTCAAGTGGTTCAACAGGTTCAACAGGTACTAGTGGAAATGCAGGACAAAGTGGCGAAAGTGCAACAAGTGGTTCAGCAGGTTCAAGTGGTACAATTGGTACTAGTGGTGTAGCTGGAACTAGTGGTGATAGCGAAACAAGTGGTTCATCAGGTTCATCAGGTACAGTAGGTTCAAGCGGAATCGCTGGTACCTCAGGAGACAGCGAAACAAGTGGTACATCTGGTTCATCAGGTTCAGTAGGTTCTTCAGGTGTAGCCGGAACTAGTGGCGATAGTGAAACAAGTGGTTCATCTGGTTCAACAGGTACTTCAGGTTCATCAGGAAATGCAGGTCAATCAGGTTTAAGCGCAACAAGCGGTTCATCTGGTTCAACAGGTACTATAGGTACTTCAGGGGTTGCAGGAACTAGCGGTGATAGTGAAACAAGTGGTACTTCTGGAACAAGCGGTAGCTCAGGTAGTACAGGTACTGTAGGTTCTTCGGGTGAAGATGGTACTAGTGGTGAAAGTGCAACAAGCGGTTCATCAGGTTCAACAGGTACAGTAGGTTCTTCAGGTGAAGCAGGAACTTCAGGAAATAGTGAAACATCCGGTACAAGTGGATCAACAGGTTCAACAGGTACCTCAGGAAATGCAGGTCAAAGTGCATTAAGTAATACAAGTGGTTCAAGTGGTAGCTCAGGTACAATTGGTACTTCAGGGGTTGCAGGAACTTCAGGCGACTCAGCTACAAGTGGTAGCTCAGGTAGCACAGGTACTGTAGGTTCAAGTGGTAACGCAGGAACTTCAGGAAATAGCGAAACAAGTGGTACAAGCGGTTCAACGGGTACAGTAGGTTCATCAGGAGATGCTGGAACCAGCGGAGCTTCTGCAACTAGTGGTTCAAGTGGTTCAAGTGGTTCAACAGGTACTTCAGGTAACGATGGTGAAAGTGGATTATCTAGAACTAGTGGTTCAAGCGGTTCATCCGGTACAATTGGTACAAGCGGTGTTGCTGGTACTTCAGGTGATAGTGAAACAAGTGGTACGAGTGGTTCTACCGGTACTGTAGGTTCAAGCGGTGATGCTGGAACTAGTGGTGCAAGTGAAACCTCAGGAACAAGTGGTTCAACGGGTACTGTAGGTAGTTCGGGAGATGCTGGAACAAGTGGCGCTTCTGCAACTAGTGGTTCAAGCGGTTCAACAGGTTCAACAGGTACCTCAGGTAATGATGGTGAATCAGGTTTATCAAGAACTTCAGGTTCAAGTGGTAGCTCAGGTACACTTGGTACAAGCGGTGTTGCTGGTACTTCAGGAGATAGTGTAACTTCAGGAACTAGTGGTTCATCCGGTTCAACAGGTACTTCAGGTACATCTGGAGAAGACGGAACATCAGGTAATAGTGCTACAAGTGGTTCATCAGGTTCAACAGGTACAGTAGGTTCAACAGGTAATGCTGGAACTTCAGGTGCTAGTGCAACTTCTGGATCATCGGGCTCAACAGGTTCAAATGGTACTTCAGGAAATGCAGGTCAATCAGGACTAAGTAGAACAAGTGGTTCAAGTGGTTCTGCTGGTACAATTGGTACAAGCGGTGTAGCTGGAACATCAGGAGATAGTGAAACAAGTGGCACAAGCGGTTCAACAGGTACTTCAGGTACAAGTGGAGATGCAGGTACAGCAGGTGCTTCGGCATTAAGTAATACAAGTGGTACAAGTGGTTCATCTGGTACATCAGGTAGCACAGGTGAAGCTGGAACTTCAGGAAATAGTGAAACAAGTGGTACAAGTGGTAGCACTGGTTCAAATGGTACCTCAGGAAATGCAGGTCAAAGTGCATTAAGTAGAACATCAGGATCTTCAGGTTCATCGGGTACAATTGGTACAAGCGGTGTAGCTGGAACATCAGGAGATAGCGAAACTTCAGGTACAAGTGGTAGCACAGGTACTGTAGGTTCAAGTGGTAACGCAGGAACATCAGGTGCTAGTGAAACTTCAGGAACAAGTGGTTCAACAGGTACTGTAGGTTCATCAGGAGATGCTGGAACCAGTGGAGCTTCGGCTACAAGTGGTAGTTCAGGTTCAACCGGTTCAACCGGTACTTCAGGAAATAACGGTCAATCAGGATTATCTAGAACTTCAGGTTCAGCAGGTAGTTCAGGTACTGTAGGTACAAGCGGTGTAGCCGGTACCTCAGGAGATAGCGAAACAAGTGGTACTTCAGGAACTAGTGGTTCATCTGGTTCAACAGGTACTGTAGGTTCAAGTGGTAACGCAGGAACATCAGGTGCTAGTGAAACTAGTGGCACATCAGGTAGTACAGGTACCGTAGGTTCATCAGGAGATGCTGGAACATCAGGTGCTAGTAAAACAAGTGGTACAAGCGGATCAACAGGTTCGAATGGTACTTCAGGAAATAATGGCCAATCAGGTTTATCAAGAACAAGTGGTAGCTCAGGTTCCGCTGGTACAATTGGTACAAGTGGTGTAGACGGTACCTCAGGTGCTAGTTCAACATCTGGAACTTCAGGTTCAACTGGTACAGAAGGTACAAGTGGAGTTGATGGAACTTCAGGAGCAAGTACAACTTCAGGAACAAGTGGTTCTACGGGTACTGTAGGTTCAACAGGTAATGCTGGAACAAGTGGTGCTTCTAAAACAAGTGGTTCAAGTGGTAGCACCGGTTCATCAGGTACAAGCGGTAATAATGGCCAATCAGGATTATCTAGAACTTCAGGTTCAAGTGGTTCTGCGGGTACAATAGGTACTAGTGGAGTTGATGGTACCTCAGGTGCGTCAAAATCTAGTGGATCATCAGGTTCATCAGGTACAAATGGCTCATCAGGTGTAAATGGTACATCAGGTGCTAGTAGATTATCAGGAACAAGTGGTTCAAGCGGTTCAAATGGTACTTCAGGTAACAATGGCGCTTCAGGTGCTTCAAGAACAAGTGGTACTAGTGGTAGCACAGGTTCAACAGGTACTTCAGGAAATAATGGACAAAGTGGATTATCAAGAACTTCAGGTTCAAGTGGTTCTGCTGGTACAATTGGTACAAGCGGTGTAGACGGTACATCAGGTGCTTCACGTACAAGTGGTAGTAGCGGTTCTACAGGTACTTCAGGTACAAGCGGGGTGAATGGTACAACAGGTGCTTCAGCATTAAGTAGAACATCAGGTTCAAGCGGCTCATCAGGTACAACTGGTTCGAATGGTAATAATGGTGCTTCAGGTATCAGCAGAACTTCAGGTACAAGCGGTAGCTCAGGTTCAAATGGTACAAGTGGTGTTCACGGAACATCAGGTGCTTCAAGAACAAGCGGAACAAGTGGTTCAACCGGTACAGTAGGTTCAACAGGTAATGCTGGAACTAGTGGATTGAGTAAAACTTCAGGAACTAGTGGATCAACAGGTTCAAATGGTACTTCAGGTAACCACGGTCAATCAGGATTATCTAGAACAAGTGGTTCAAGTGGTTCTGCAGGTACAATTGGTACAAGCGGAGTTGATGGTACTTCAGGTGCTAGTAAAACAAGTGGTACATCAGGAACTTCAGGTTCTACAGGTACTTCGGGTACAACAGGTGCTAGTACAACATCAGGTGCTTCAACAATTAGTAGAACATCAGGTTCAAGTGGTACAAGCGGTACAAGTGGTGCTAACCAAACAAATGGTGCTTCAAGTTTAAGTAGAACTTCAGGTACAAGCGGTTCATCAGGTACTTCAGGTACATCAGGTAACACTGGTACTTCTGGATTAAGTCGCTTATCAGGAACAAGTGGTACAAGCGGTTCAAACGGTACTTCAGGTAATAATGGTGCTTCAGGTGCTTCAAGAACAAGTGGAACAAGTGGTTCAACCGGTTCTAACGGTACTAGTGGTAATAATGGACAAAGTGCTTTATCTAGAACTAGTGGTTCAAGTGGTTCAAGCGGTACAATTGGTACAAGTGGTGTAAATGGTACATCAGGGGCTTCAAGAACAAGTGGTTCATCAGGTTCACGTGGTACTAGTGGTACAAGTGGTGTAAATGGTACATCAGGTGCTTCAGCATTAAGTAGAACATCAGGTTCAAGTGGTAGTTCAGGTACAACTGGTTCAAATGGTAACCACGGAGGATCAGGTATTAGTAGAACCTCAGGAACAAGCGGTAGCTCAGGTTCAAACGGTACAAGCGGTAACAATGGTACTAGTGGAGCTAGTAGATTATCAGGTACTTCAGGTTCATCAGGTACAAATGGTACTTCAGGTAATAATGGAGGATCAGGACTAAGTAGAACAAGTGGAACAAGTGGTTCATCTGGTTCTAATGGTACTACGGGTAATAACGGCCAATCAGGATTATCTAGAACATCAGGTTCAGCAGGTAGTTCAGGTACTGTAGGTACAAGCGGTGTAGCTGGTACTTCAGGACAAAGTAAATTATCAGGAACTAGTGGTTCTACAGGTACAAATGGTACTTCAGGTAATACTGGAACTAATGGATTAAGTAGAGCTTCAGGTACTAGTGGTACAAGCGGTTCAAACGGTACTTCAGGTGTTAATGGTGGAAACGGTGCTAGTAGAGTATCAGGTACCAGCGGTAGTTCAGGTTCAAACGGTACAAGTGGTAATAACGGAGGATCAGGATTAAGCAGAACTTCAGGTACAAGTGGTAGTTCAGGTACATCAGGTAATAATGGTACCAACGGTGCTAGTAGATTATCCGGTACAAGTGGTAGTTCAGGTTCAAATGGTACTTCAGGTAACAATGGTGGAAACGGTGTTAGTAGAGTATCAGGTACATCAGGTAGCTCAGGTTCAAATGGTACAAGTGGTAACAATGGCCAATCAGGATTAAGTAGAACTAGTGGTTCTTCAGGTTCAGCAGGTACAATTGGTACAAGTGGTGTAAATGGTACATCAGGTGCTTCAAGAACAAGTGGTACTTCCGGTTCTAGAGGTACAAATGGTACAAGCGGTGTTCACGGAACTTCGGGTTTAAGTAGAACTTCAGGAACAAGTGGTTCAAGAGGTTCTGGTGGTACAAGTGGTGTTGCCGGTACTTCAGGTAACAGTGCTGCTAGTGGTACTTCAGGTACAACAGGTTCATCAGGTACATCAGGTGTAGGTGGTGCTAGTGGAGTATCAGGAGGTTCAGGTTCATCAGGTACTTCAGGTACAGATGGTACTTCAGGAACAAGTGGTATTTCAGGTAATGTTGGTACAGCAGGTACTTATGTAAGTATTACTGCAGGAAATGGTTTAACAGGTGGTGGTACATTAAGTACCTCAAGAACTATTAATGTAGGTGCGGGTACAGGTATTACAGTTAACGCAAATGATGTTGCTATTAACTGGTCAGCTACAGGAAATAACGGTGAAATCGTTACTTACGACTCCGGTAGACCTAATAGATCAACAGTAGCTAACTACACAAACCCAGACTTTATTTGGAATGGTAACTTAATGCCAGCTCAAGATATGGTTTGGGATATGGGTCGTCCAGGATCATGTTGGAGAGAAGTTTGGGCTCAAGCGTTCTTCACGTGTGGTATTCACGAACAAAACTTAGCAGGATCTAATGCAAATGATAATTTTGATCATGTAACAGGTACTGTAATGGTTTGGAAAGATGGAGAATTAAACCCATGTTCAAGTGAAAAAGACCATATGAGAATGGGTGTAATGAAAGAAGGTACTAACATTCCAATCGTACAAGGTGCTGAACCAGTACTAGTGGTTGGCCCAGTAAAAGAAGGTGATTACCTTGTAACATCTGATAAACTAGGACACGCTAAAGCAATTTCTAGAGAAGAAATGGTTAGCGAAAATCTACAAGATGTAGTATTCGCAACTGCTTTAGAAAGTGGAGATGGTGAATCATTTGTAATAAATGCTTACATAAACATTTAATAAGCAAATATGGGCTTAGAAATAACAGGAAATAGAATATTCCCCACCGGGAGTGTAGATATAGATGTGAGAAACATAGTGATGACAGGGTCAATGAACCCTGTCGTCCTTAATCTCGCAACACATACTAACGACTCTAACTTTGTAACATTTACTTCATCCGGCCCTAGAATATATAATACTAATAGAGGAGGAAGCGGTGCTCAAGGAAACCAAGGAGTCCAAGGATACACAGGACCTACAGGTGTAGGTGGTGGAGGTGGACCTCAAGGTACCCAAGGTGCTCAAGGATATCAGGGAAATCAAGGTGTTAAAGGATACCAAGGCCCTCAAGGCTATCAGGGAGTTCCTGGATATGGAGGTAGAACCGGGTATA
>Ga0209932_1000257_pt1 | contig 15099 bp, 15 predicted proteins | sample SalPon2_B_H2O_MG_2_FD_185728 | JGI IMG/M metagenome (GOLD analysis project Ga0209932, IMG submission 185728) | Salt pond water microbial communities from South San Francisco under conditions of wetland restoration - Salt Pond MetaG SF2_B_H2O_MG... ...
GAGTCCGAGACCGAGTTTTTCGTCTCCTACAATCATGAAATTGTGGACATCTTCGACAAGCTCGCCTCATATGAACAGGATCCTCACAAGAGGAATGCCTATCGCACGATTGGTGATGCGCTCCATGCTCTCCCCTACAAGGTGACGAGTGGTCAGGAGCTTGCTAAGGGTCCCAAGAAGGTGAAGGGTATTGGTAAGAGTGCTGCCAAGATTATTGATGAGTTCCTCTCGACTGGGAAGGTGAAGAAGCTCGAGAAGGGTGCTTCCACCAACGAGGAAGTTGCGCGGGCCCTCGAGGATTATAGTGACGATCTCGAAGACCCCTTCAAGATCCGCGCCTACAAAAAGGCTGCTGACGCTATCCGAAACCTCGACTATGAGGTGACGAGTGGTGAGGAACTTGCGAACGGTCCCAAGAAGGTGAAGGGTATTGGGAAGTCTATCGCGAACAGGATTGATAAGTTCCTTCAGACTGGTGAGATGAATTAAATCCAATTAGCCTTGGCCTTGACTTTTTTCCATTTGGGTTTTCTCGTGAGACGTGAAAGTAAATACACATAGAAGATTAGGACACCCATCTTCCTTTAATAAAAACCAATAAATTTCTTGACTAATAATAAACAATGACTCCAGTACTCGTTTCCGTAGACAAGGCGGGTGATCTCAAGATCGGTGCGCGCAAGTGCCGTCTCTACAAGAAGGATGAGGTGGTGAAGGTTGCCAAGAAGTATGGCATCAACACTGAGAAGAAGACTGTCCAGCAGCTCTGTGGTGCCATCAAGGGTAAGGCGAAGAACAGCATGAACAATGTGCCTCTCGCGAAGATGTACCCCCAGGCTGCGAAGAAGCGTACGGCTGCGAAGAAGCGTGCGGAAAAGAAGGCTCTCGACAAGAAGGTTGCCGCTAACTTTATGAAGGCCATGACCGTCAAGATTCCCGCACCCAGACCTAAGCCACGCAGCCCCAGTCCAGCCGCCGTTGCGCGTGCTAGGGCTAACGTTAAAAATGTGGTAAATAAACGTGTTTCTTATATGAATTCGGATACCATGAAGAAGATCAACCAAGCGTCTCCTCGTGCAGTGATGCGTATTGCTCGGGAACTTCGTCGTCTTCGCTAAGGTCGTTATAGACCTTCTCCTCGGTGTCATAGAAGGCTTCGCTGTCTCCAATCATCATCTCCTTAACGGTCTCGTATAGGACTGTGGTGAGGGCAAACTTGTAAGCGAGAAATCCCACGAAAGTAGCTCCATAATCAAAGTCAAATGCGAAAGGTGCGTTATTCCACGACACTTCAAAAGCAGCGGCACATAATGGTGCCAGCAACTCCTTCTGAAATGCCGATTTTTCAAACTTGTCCACTCGATCCGATAGAAGGGTTACATACGTATATGACGCGGTAGCACCTAACATAGCAGATACACCCTGGTCGGCACCTTGTGTAATGAAGTATGAGGCACTGAGAGCGGTACCATACGCAGCTGTAGACTTTTTTAGGGTTGTCTTGAGGCGGGAGTACTCGGTGGGGACAACTGGCTTGGCGAACGCGTAAGTGAGGGACATTCTGTACGAAAGTCACTTAAAATCTTTATCCGAGTTAACAATAAGAATGCCGTGCCAACGTTGTCGGAAGAAGTGTGGTGTCCCCATCGATTGTAACTATTGTGAAGGTAGTTTTTGCCCGAGTTGTATCAACCTGACGAAGCATGATTGCCAAGGTGCAGATATCAAGAAGATGAAGCAACGTAAAGAACTCAAGGAGCAGACAGCCTTCGAACCACCGCCAAAGTGCTTAAAGATTTGAAGACTAAAATACTCGGGCTGAGATGTCCGAGTGGTCTAAGGAGGACGACCCCGCTCTCAGCACTCGCACTCATAGCTCAGTGGTAGAGCGCAAGTTTAGTAAGCTTGAGGTCAGGGGTTCGAAACCCTTTGAGTGCAAATTCACATCATGAATGAGAAGTACGTTTTTCTTTTTCATGACGTAAATTAGGATGTTCTTATGTATCCCAGAATTGTTGTTGAAACTTGTATATAAAGAGAGGATAAAGAGGGGAGACTCACCTCGAGGTTCATCATACAACATAAAGATTATGGACAAAACTGAACTATAATGTCCCTCGGAATTAAGAAACTTTCCTTCGATGCTCTTCTACCTACTCGTGGTTCCATTGGTGCTGTGGGTTACGACCTGTATAGTAATTGTGATGGTGTTATTCCAACATCGGAGAGGATGCTCGTCTCAACGGGAATTGCTGTGGTACTCCCCAAAGGTGTCTATGGACGGGTCGCACCTCGTTCGGGACTCGCAGTCAAACATGGTATCCAGGTCGGAGCGGGGGTTATCGATCCAGACTATACGGGGGAGGTCAAAGTCGTTCTCTTCAATCATGGGGGAAAGGACTTTGAGGTAAAGAAGGGTGACCGCATCGCACAACTTGTTCTCGAGAAGTGTGAGACACCCCTCATCGAGGAGATCAGTATCGTTGAGGATACTGAGAGAGGTTCAGGTGGATTTGGGTCTACTGGCAATTAGTGAACCATAAATCTTCGGGTTGAGGCATGAAAAGAACACCTTTTTGCATAGTCATAAAAAGTTTAGCCTTGTTGACATCTGGGTATGACAGGAGCATCCATCGTTCCCAAAATTCCGCTCTGAAATAATCTTCCCAGTCCTCCTTATCACTTTCGTCCACACCAAGCATACCTCGATGAATTTCATGGTGATTTGTTTCTATCCGCAACTTCTTAGGAATGATGGCCCCTTTTCTAATAAGATGTGCGCGCATGAGACGAGCGTCACCATGGTCGGGGTAATACTGAACACCTTTCTGACCGAAATCAATGGTTCTCCTGGATGGGAGGATGACACGATACTTGTGGGTCACGGAGGGACTGGGCTTAAGAACGACGTGCATATTACTTATACGTGTGAAAATAGAATGTTAGAATACATCGCATCAGGTAATATACCTATTCGAGTTGGACAATCCGCAAAAGAAAACGACCACCTCACAACCACGAGTGACCCCAAATACTGGTGGATGCATGCGAGTGGATACCCAGGTGCACACGTTGTCGTGTGTTACGAAGGAGAGGAACTTCCTAGAGATGTGAAACGGGATGCCGCGGTACTGGCGATACATCATAGCAAGACACTCGATTCAAAGATCTCATGTGTAGACCTGGTACGCGTCGAGAATGTTTCATCCCTCAAACAACATGGACAGGTGACATTGAAGGGTAAAGTTGATCAACTCACTATATTCATGAGAAAGGAAAAGGAACGTTTGGAAAGTCTCTTAAAAACGAAGCGACTTATATAGATAGATGAATCATCAGGACTGGACTCCAGTCATCATCCATGGAAAAGCTGCCCCCGCTAACCAGCGACCACCTCCGAAGCACTATGAGCGCACCAAGGAGCAGAAGTTGGAAGATGAAGAGCTGGGGACACATAAGAAAGTACCACTCTCCATGGCGAAGATGATTCAACAAGCGCGTATTGCTAAAGGTTTCAAAACACAAAAAGATTTAGCAATCGCAGTTGGAGTGAATGTGAGTGTCATTGGTGCGTACGAGTCGGGTCGGGCTATCCCGGACCCTGCCATCCTTCAGAAGTTGAGGAGGGTTCTTGGGGTAAAGTTAAAGTAGTCCAGTATAGGGTCCGGCGATGTAGTAGACATCCTCGAATCCAAGTTCCTCCAATTTCTCTGCCGCAAATCTGGCTCGCTGCCCAGTGTTGCAGTAGACGAGTAAACCCTTCTTGGGAAGTTCTGTGGTTGTCTTTTCATCTATCTTACTGACGGGGATATGCAGTGCTTTGGGATAATGCCCCATGTGGTACTCGGCGATCGTGCGAACATCAATCACCTTCTTTATCTTCCCTTCCCTGATGAGGCGTTTGGCTTCGGAGGAAGATACTAGGTTCTGTCCCATAAAGGTGTATGCGAGGGCACCAGTAAGGGCACCAGCTATGATAAGTGGTATCATTTAGTATTTGTGGGGATTTTAAGTTTGACGTGATCCATCTCGAAACAGCACTGGGCGTGACCATCGTACTTTCTTTGACACGCCCTGCAGTAGTACAAAATGGTATAAAGTGTAGAGTCGTCCATACTATATATGAACAAGAAAACCACTGATGTGTCCACTCGTATCACTCCTGATCAGCTTGCTAAGCGTTCAATGGATTGTCGTTTAGCTGCTATGGAGCAGGCACTTAAGGGTGAAAAGGTTCGATACAAATCTAATTGTGACTCGGAGAAGTTCAAGAGGTTTCTCGAAGACCAACTCACAATTTGGGAGGGGGAGAAGGATAAGACTTTTCATGGAAAACGGATGCATGAAAAGACGAAAACATTAATTGAAAACTGGAATTAATTACCGAAAGCGACACCAGCCATACCATTCTTCACGCGGAGAATGTTATAGTTGACCGCATAGACCCGATGAAGCTGGTTACCACCAGTAGGGCTGTTAAGAACGAGCTTAGCGTTATCGATACGAGAGAAGTTCAGGGAACCTGTGGGCTGCATCTTGCTCATGGTGAGACAGAAAGGCCATGAGTAGACGGGAAGATCGTCGAGAATGTTGTCTGGGAGATCGGTGCAGTGCATCTCGGGAATAACATCGTGGTGGTACACGTTAGAGGTATTTTCAAAGAGGGTCGTACCGTTGATGTAGAGCGAGGAAGTGTCGAAGTTGTACTCCTCCCCCCATGTGCTACCAGTGGCGTTACCAGAGACGACGTGGAGTGACTTTACTGGGTGGTTAAAGTATGTGAGATCGATCTCGGTGTCAGTGTTAGATGCCAGTTGGTACTGGGTTTGTGTGATGAGAAGTTCATGTTCCTTATCCGTGAAATACTTGCGTTCCTCGGTATCGAGGTAGATGTAGTTACCATATACCTTGGGGGTATCGGTAGGGTTGTATCCATCACGACACTTTACACGGATCTCGACGTCGTGGTACTGGAGGGCAACGAGAGGAAGCGCCTTGGTCCAGTCTTCACCGAAGAAGAAAGGAATCATGTAGTAGTTACCTGAGTGGTTTTCCTTGCGAACATTGGTGGTCACAGCGAACGAAGCCTTGGCGGCAGAGTCGCGCATGAGAGGGTTGTGTACACCTTGGATGTAGAGGGAATCGAGTTGAGACACCTTCTGACCACCGATCCAGAGTTGGAATTCGGTGGGATTCGATGCACCACTGGAGAAGAGACCGTCGTCGTTGGTCATCACATTAGAGACGTTCGTGGCCTCAATCCAGATGTAGCTCATGAGATCACCCTTCGAGCGAATAGGAATGGTGACCTCGTTGTTGGCTCCGAACACACCAATATAATCCATACGTTCGGGCTTCATGGCGAAGTTAGTGTAACGTTTGTAGTTCTGACGGAAGAAGCTGACTTGGGGATCACCCGTGATGTAGACATCCTGAGCACCCACCGACACGAGCTCAATTAAAGCGGCAGACATTTATTAGTAAATGATATTAAAATTTTGGCTCATTATAAACATATGGTGATATTTCAGGCCCTGACATGGGAGGCGAGAGACACGGATGACGAACATCTTATCAGTATTTTGGGTAAAACTGAAGATGGTAAATCTGTCTGTGTGACGACAGTGTTTGAACCCTACTTCTTTGTGAAGTTACCCCGTGGTACAACCCAACAGGAGGTAAGGCTTCTGTACAATGATCTCGAAAAACTCCGCCCAGATCATGTGACGGGTTATAGTCTCACACAACAGAAAGATGTTTGGGGATTTCAAAATAATGAGAAGTTTGCGTACATGCGCCTAAACTTCAAGACCCTCGCGGATCGTCGGAAGGTGAATTCTGTTTTCATGTATAACGATTCATTCAAACAATATCATGTTTATGAATCTAACCTAGACCCTGTCCTGAGGTTGATGCACCGAACGGGAATTCAGTCGACTGGGTGGCTTGATACTGGATCTGAATGTGTACGATCCCATCTCGCTAATGTGGATATTGATCTCTGGTGTAACGACTGGACAACACTTAAACCAGTGGATCGCGATGACATTGCCCCCTTCGTAGTGGCATCTGTTGATATAGAGTGTAATAGTTCCACTGGAAAGTTTCCGGATGCAGACATTCCTGGTGATGCTTGTTTCCAGATTGCAGTTTCATTGTGTACCTTTGGGAGCGATGAACCATATGAGAAAGTTTGTCTATGTTACAAGAAAACAGAAGGTCCGGGTGTGGTAAGTTTCGAAACGGAACGTGAAATGCTTGAAGCGTTTCAGAAGTACATTCAAGAAAAGGATGTAGACATTATCACTGGTTGGAATATTTTTGGTTTCGATCTTGAGTATATCTACAAGCGAGCGATGTTTACGAAATGTTCTTCATCGTTTTACAATTTGGGTAAGTTGCGTGATACTCCGACTGAACTTTTATTGAAAAAATTGAGTTCGAGTGCTCTAGGTGATAACTTCCTAAAACTTCTCCCAATGTCCGGACGTTTCATCTTCGATATGTTCCACGAAGTGAAGAAGGGGTACAAACTCGATTCGTACAAATTGAACGAGGTCTCGAAACTATACCTCGGAGACCAAAAGATTGATATGCCCCCAAAGGAAATGTTTGCTCGATATGTGGAAGGTGATCCCAAAAAATTGGGTGAAGTTGCGGAGTATTGTATCAAGGATACTCTTCTTCCACACAAACTCATGAAGAAGTTGTGTACACTCCTGAACCTCCTGGAGATGGCTAAGGCGACATGGGTACCCCTCTGTTTCTTGGTTGAAAGGGGGCAGCAGATTAAGGTCTTCAGTCAGCTCACGAAGAAGGCTCGTGAATTGGGATACATGGTACCAACGATCAAATATGGATCTCTCCCGGAAGAACCATACGAAGGTGCGACCGTACTCGACGCACAAAAGGGTGCCTACTATACCCCGATCACAGCCCTAGATTTCGAAGCGCTGTATCCCTCGATCATGATGGCCCATAATCTATGCTATTCGACATATGTCATGGATGAAAGGCGTTATGGGAATATACCTGGGGTAAAATACGAAACATTCAAGATTGGTGAAAAAACCTACAAGTTTGCCCAAGATGTTCCTAGTCTCTTACCCAGTATTCTTCTAGAGCTCAAACAGTTTCGTAAAAAGGCAAAGAGGGACATGGCGGCTGCGACTGGTGGTATGAAGGAGGTATACAATGGTAAGCAGTTGGCATACAAAGTCTCTATGAACTCTGTGTATGGTTTTACTGGTGCTGGTAAGGGAATTCTTCCATGCGTCCCGATCGCATCGACGACGACGTGTCGTGGTCGTGAGATGATCGAGGAGACTAAGAACTACGTCGAGAAGAACTTTCCAGGTGCCAAGGTTAGGTATGGTGACACAGATTCCGTCATGGTGGAGTTTGATGTTGGTGATCGCACCGGAGAAGAAGCTGTCAAGTACAGCTGGGAAATTGGTGAAAGAGCCGCAGAAGAGTGTAGCGCCCTCTTCAAGAAGCCTAACAACTTGGAACTCGAGAAAGTATATTGGCCTTATTTTTTGTATTCGAAGAAGAGATATGCCGCCAAACTTTGGACACAGGGGAAGGATGGGAACATGCACATGGACTACATAGACATCAAGGGACTTCAAGTTGTTCGCAGAGATAATACACCACACGTGAGGGAGGTTTGTAAAGAACTTCTCGATGTCGTCCTTACATCAAACGATCCAGGGCCACCAAAAGAACTCGCCAGGGAGCGAGCGATCGAGTTACTCACTGGTGATGTTCCGAACGATAAGCTCGTTTTGAGCCAGTCACTATCAGATACTTACAAAGTCAATGGTATGCCTGTATCGATCACAAGCCCGAATAGTGTAGATATCAACCAATCACATGTTCAGGTTGTGGTCAAGATGCGACAGCGTAAACCCGGGTCAGAGCCACAATCTGGGGACCGTGTACCATATCTCCTCACAAAGACTGAAAATCCAAAGGCTAGGGCTTTTGAAAAATCAGAAGATCCCAAGTACGTCGAGGAGAATAATATCCCAGTGGATTACCTGTACTACTTCGAGAATAAGTTTCTGAACCCAGTATGCGATCTTCTCGATCCACTGTTCGAAAACACGAAGCAGGAAATTTTCGGTGAGATTATCGAACAACATCGACCAGTGAAGAAAAAGTTGGGACCAGCTTTGAGTACCATGAAGAAGGAACAACTCGTCGAAGAGTGTAAGAGACTAGGTCTAGAAGATACGGGGAAAGTTGCAGAAATGCGAGAGAGGATTAAAGAATCGAGGGCGAAGAAGCAAGACTCCATCCAAGACCTATTTAAAAATTACGAGCAAAGAAATAACAAGGAATGAGTCTCTACGAGAAAATTGGTGATCTCATCGATGAAGAAGTCAGTCAACGACTTGTTGCGATGATGAATGAATATGTCGATATCATCTCAAAGAAGCATGGAATTTCAGCTGAGTTACTTTTGAAAGACATACCAGAACCTTTCACAGGGTCGATATGTAAAGGGATCAAAAACGATGGCCGAAGATGTCCATACAAGGCTGTGTATAACGGTTTCTGTAGACATCATACGAAAAATACCAATCGTGGTGAGTTTCGGGTAATTCCTAGAACAAATAGTCATATACATGGTCCAGATCAGATGTATGTCAAGGGGTGTCCAGGTTGCGAGGTTTCAAAAGAGCTTATAGATTTGAATACCATGATTGGTAATGAGTAAATCCGGCATTCTACTATCATCCATAAACACCTTCTATGACGACGAAAAGAACCGAACTAAATTGATGTCTGTTCTAGATAAATCGAGTGGTATTTCACTTCGAAATTTGGAATGGTTTATCACGAACTATGCAAAGAAAAACAATACTTCATTCAAGACGAATGATGGAAAACTCTTCACAGTCCATTGTGCGTACAAGTCAAGTCTTGATGGGTACAGTAAAAAACTTTTTGATCCATTCTGTCGATCAGAGAAGTTTACGTATAAAGTTCCGAGTACATCTCATGAAATTCAGACAACATTGGCGCAGTTGAATTTCATCAAATGGTGTATCAAGAATAACATCATTGATTATATCGCATCAAATAGAACAACTCTGTTTAATAAATAATTCGAGCTTCTCCATTCCTGATTATCATCATATTGTAACTTTTTGCTATGATTATAACCTGCTTGGGAAAATATATTGGTTCAATCCCGAAAACTTCAATGTAATTATCATCGAAGTCGAACGTTCCATGTCTTCCATCGTACTCAAGTTCCATGGTGACCCTTGCATCTTTTATCGTACTAAAATTGAGGTGACCCGATGGTCTCAATTCATCTGGATACAAAGCAAAGCTGTACATGTTGATGTTACGGAAGTTTGGGGAGCGTTTATGATACAAGTTTGGTAAAGATGCTGACAGAAATATATTTGAACCTGTCGTATTGTCTAGAATTTGTGTACCATCACAATCGAGTGTTGTTGTTTTCTGTTTTGAGTACATGAGGGGTACATTCTTCTTAGCTCGAATCCATTTGTTGAAAATGGATTCTGGGTAAGCCACCGTGAGCTGTGTGATTAGGAACTTGAGATTGTTATTCCTCGTTTCTGACAACGACGTGATGTTTACATATGTCGTGAGTTTGGTGACGTTGTCGGTTACATTTGCTTCAGTAATCAATGGGTCTTTCAGAGCCTCTAACAAATAGTAGAAGTATCCTCCCCATGCAGCCTTTTTGTTGACATTGTCCGTTAAAGTCGAAGTGGTGGCGGTACCATCATCAATATCAGTGAGTAAGGTTCCTAAAGTAATAGATAAAGTGTTTAGATGAGAAATTATGTAATCGTCTATGAAACCTGCGTGATTTACAGAGCCTACTATATATAATTGTTTTAATAACAATAACTGCGTCTCACCCCAAACTTCTTCCTCTTCTAGATTGGCTACAGCTGTGGCTCGCTCTTCTGTATCTGTGATGGCAGATATACCACTGATAGTGTCTATCGCATTTTGCGGACCACCAACTGCAGTGAGATATTCCACTAACGCAGTTATCACATTTGATTCTCCTATCAATCCTGGTGCAATTTGTCGCAAATCATTCAAATCGTAGTATGCCTCTCCCCATAAATTCAGTGAAATTATCGCATCTATGACATTATTTTGATCGAACTGCGTGTATCCCGTCATATTGGGAACATTTTCCTCAATTCCTTTTAGTTTTAGTGCGGTTATATAATCCTCTTCATCGGGTAGGAATGGTGTGCGCAATGCGTTTATGATACTAAACGCTTCATCACTCCATGCGTGTGAAGTGGCTATACCCAACATAATTGGGTCGCGTTCCTGAGCGTTTATGTTGGGTAAACTATCAAGTACCCCATTTATTCCCCCCTTTAGAGCATTCAGTCTAAACTTGAGTGTTGGTATCGCACCGAGAATACCAGTTAAATATCCAGTTAGGATTGGTGTATCTGTTTGATCGTTGTTATCGTAATCCAATACAAGTTTAATGATATCGTCACCCCATATCGGTGTTTGACGCAAAACCTCTACACTTGCGATGCGTTGTTGGGATGTAGTACCTGGAAAATCACCGATTACATCTAACATACCCTCATTTAAAAATTGTACACTCACACTATTACCAGATTGAGTGTATACAGCATCAAGATATGCTTTAAGACCTGTTATGGTAGCTGCTTGCGCATTGATTGTATCTATGTCATTACCTGGATTTATAAGTAAACTTTTAAGTTGGATACGTTGGTAACTTGGTGTATCCCCCCATAGTGTAGCCCCCCCAAGTTTGAGTAATGCACCTACGATTCTTGCACGTAGATACTCTGTTTTACCTGGGATACTATCCAACACTGCTTTCATCCCCAGTTTTATGATGTCAAATTCTGTTTTGGTGTTATCGAGAAATTCTATCAGTTTCGTAACCGTAGCAACCTGATCGGTAGCACCTGGTTTGAGTTCAGACAAACCACTCAGGTAGTAACTCGCTGTTGTAAGATATGCACGAAGTCCAAAGATGAGTAGTTTTTCTTGGTCTTCGCGTAGATCAGGGGATTTTAGGAGTTGTAATATACCCACCTGTTCCTCACCCCAAAAATTTTGTATAGTAAGAAGGTTGTTATCGATGATATCTATCCGTTCAATCTCAGAGTCTTTACCTATGAGCGCGTTTAGATTTGAAGTTGCATTTATTTGTGAAGTAATAATTTGACTAGGGATACCGGCGATATATTCTTTGAGATCGTTTATATAAGTCGTTTGATCATCTGGATGAATAGTAGGGTCTTTAAGAGCTTCCAAATCCCCTACATATGGTGTCGTTTCTCCCCAGTAAATAGCTTGAAGCATAGCGTTTATCGCGGCAGTTCGTACATCTTCATCCGTCTCACCCACGAGCGAATCCAAAGCGGTAGTTACGATTCCTCCCCATACTGGAATGAGTTTGAGAATAGTCAGTCGTTCTTTTTGTGCATCTGTGTATTGATCGAGGTCGTAAAGTTCATTTAAATTAGAAATTTGTTCATCCGACCATTTTCCGGTTTTCTTGGCTATAAAGAAAAGTTCCTTGACACAATTTTTAAAATCAAGATTAAAGGTTCCTACTTTGGATTGTGGTTCTATCATGAATTCGTTTCGCTGTCTCTGTTCAAACAGGATATCAACTGGTTTACTGCGTAGCATACAGCGTTCTGTTGTATTCAGATGAACGAGATCCAAATTGACTTTAAAATCTTTTAGTTCTATTTGTTGAAGCACTTGGTTATTTGCCGATGGATCCCAAAGTGTGACACTTTCATATTTTTGTTGAGTCACGAATATAACGTCTATCGCGGGTCTCAACTTTATCCTTAAAGACAATTCTTGATTGTATACAGCACATAAAGGAAACCCGTGTGCCGGGCGTCCGTGAAAATAGAATGGAATTTGAATCCTGTATTCGTTTGTAGTAAATGGATCTATTCCCTGTGTGTTATACTGCCCATCGTGAAATTCCTGTAAAAACTCTCCATCAGAACTTCCCTGAAAATGTTTACCGTGAAGCACGTCTATACTCGACCTATACGATTCGGGTGTGTTCAACTCCCGTTCTATGAATATATCATCTGTCGTAACGATATCAATAATCTGTTCACCGATATATAATTCAACATAGTCAATCACAGAAATACCGAACACATCGATGGGATAAAATTTCTGACCCATCTCACTAGGATCTACAGAAAAGGAGAGAGTAACATTTTGTAAAATATCTCCATACTTTTGAGGAATCGGTACATCTAAAAAATCATCTGTGTACACACCTTCCGGAAAAGAGATTTTATAATTTTCCGATGCGTGGTTTGTATGTTTACTATACCTTTTAGTGAAGAAGGAGAATGACGGGTTTATACTTAAAGCATCACCAAGTTCACCCGACGTCGCGATCTGAACTCGACCTGCCATATATAACTATCTACCATTAATATTTTAAGCCACACAATCCACTTGAATAGTGAAGTATGTTATAACTCTTTGCGTAAATCTGAACTTCTATAGTCTCATCATCAATGCCTGAGTAATCTAACTTGATTCGACATCTTTTATCGATTATACGACTGAAATTTAAATGCCCTGAAGGTGTGTTTTCTTTGGGGTACATTGCGAAAGAATAACTCCCAATATTTTCCTGCGTTGGTAACTGATACAGGGTATTCGAATCAAACGAAACATCCCCATTTACACCTGACATGGAATTTGTAAGTGAGTTTTCATAAACCAGCTTTGAAAATGATTCATTGAACAATGTTGTATTGTTAAGATAGACACCAATTTCTTTGAATTTTGTGTTGAGCATATACTGAATCAATTCTTTATCACCTTGATACGAAAATTTTCTTGATTTCTTACCTGCTATGAAATACATTGTCTTGATTGGATGACCGAAGCGCAAAACAATCTCGGTTTCCTCGGCATCCGTTTTTGGTACATCACGGCGTTTCAATTGTATTTGTGTGATTAATTGATCCATTGGAGTACTTTTCAGATAATTTAATTCATTTTCATCTAGGTAAGCGTATGTGGTCAGCAGCGACGCTGTTTTTATTTTAGTTTCCGTGACATAGTCTGTTAGATATGGTCGTATGAGTTCATTCGAAGGTTTAAACTTTATTCGAACGTAACAATTTTGTTTCGTGAGTTTACAAAATAGAATAGAAGCTGGTAAGTTGTTATAGAAATAAAATGGCAAATCGATGTACATCTGACGCAAATTCCATTCACCATTTTCATCGGGTCCATACGGCTCCTGTTTAGCAGTCGTCAGAGGAACAACACTATCTCTAAAATTATAATCACTCGTATGATATTTATGATATAAGTATATCCAGTCACCCGTGAGTCGCTCGATATGCGTTCCTCCTATGAATAGATCTGCGTATTCGATGGCATGGATACCAACATTGGGTGTAAATGGATCTTCTGCTTCAGGGAAATCTTGTAATGTCGTAGATGCCTTGAATAAAAGTTGGTATCGAAGTGTGAGATTTGTGAGAAGATCACCCATGTCCACAGGTATAATACACATCGTCTCCTGACCAAATTCCGGTTCAAGGAGGGGTTGTTCTCTCACATCGAATGCAAACTTTGTATGATGTTTAAAAATTCCTGAAAAGTGGGAATATGTCGGATTACCCGATATGGACATATCCTGTATTCCCAAAGTTCCTAATGTCAGCGTTCCTGCCATCTATACTTAAATATACGTTTTGTTTTTTAAGTTTGCAATAAAAATCCATTACTGAAAGTGAGTTTTTTATAGCCAGTGTAGTACATATGAAATTTATATTCAAGGTTTTGTATCGGCTCTTGGCCATTTCCATACTGGAGACTTGTATCATCTACCAGTTCAATGTACAATTTCGTTTTTTCTGAATTTAGACCAGAAAAGTCTAGATACCCTGAGGGTGACGTACTCTTCGGGAACATTGCGAAATTGTATGTATAGATGTAATTAAGTAAGTAATTGGGTGAAGGTGGTTCAAAGTCGTATGTTCTTGTCACATCTGTAGCCGAACGCGACAATCTTGAACGTAAAGGGGTATAACTAAAGAAATATTCTCTATCGTTGTTGGATACATTTGGAACACGCTCATCATTTAGGGTAAAGTAAGCACGTTTTAACAGGTGTGGTTCGTTCATGTCGTCGATTTGTGAACGTGTAAAGTTGAAACGATTCGCAGTTGTCGAATAGAACCAACGGTTCGTGTAAGTATCTTTATTATCTTGAGACACAGGTAAACTTCTGTATTCATTCTCATCTTCATATCCTTCATACCTAAAAAACCAATGAAAACATTTTACAGGAACACTGGGCTCCAATTGTACAACAAATTCTCTCCCACTTGGTTCGAGTGGGATACTAGAGTGTTTAAATACAAAATCGTACATAATCTCTTGGTTGGGTCGCATGAAATACAAACGTTCTTCTGGAGAAAGTTTAATCTCTTCGGTGACTACATTGAAACTAGGCATTTTCTTGGATGGTGGTGTCACTGGTAAACCGCGTGTGTTTAAATTATCCACCGTCCTCTGATTGTATAGTGTAAAGAAAGACTGCTTGAAAAATTCAATTTCTAAAGTAATCTTTTGGTTGTGAATAGCACACAAAGGAAATGGAGCCTTATTTTGATCATTTTCTGAATAGACATCACCGGCATAATTATGTGAAAAGAAGAATGGTATATGAATAAAAAGTTCGTTACTCTGTGCTGTTTTTTGGCCAGATGGCTGAGCTGTCTTACCACCAACAATGTTCCTATTGTAGAGTGTATTCGCAGACATTTTCTGCGAATCGTTTGTATACATGTTGTCGTGGATGATACACCAATCAGCCGAAATTTCCTCGAGTGTTTGATTACCCACTATAAATTTGACATTCTTGATTATCTTCCTACCAAGTAACTGATGATCCCACGCCCAGTCTGCAATCTCTGGTAATTTGTATTCGGGTGGGGGTGCCGCACCCGTAACAATGTCTTTGACAATATCCGGGAGAAGGGCAAACAACTCCGCATCGGCTTGAGTTTGAACTATCGACTGAATATCCTG
>Ga0209932_1000258_pt1 | contig 15009 bp, 13 predicted proteins | sample SalPon2_B_H2O_MG_2_FD_185728 | JGI IMG/M metagenome (GOLD analysis project Ga0209932, IMG submission 185728) | Salt pond water microbial communities from South San Francisco under conditions of wetland restoration - Salt Pond MetaG SF2_B_H2O_MG... ...
CCAGATAAATTTGGCGGCAAACTTCCAAGTCTTGGCTTTTTGGTTTGGTACCGAGACTTTACCTACTTGTTTCTGAGTCGCGACGCATAGCATCCTACTATACAAATATCTTTTATTTTTTAACTGTCAATAAATATCTTAGGTTACTATAAATGCCAAAAGTCAACAGTTTCCTTGGACCTCTCAGTAACCCAACCGAAGGTGTCATCAGAGCACAACCAATCATATTTACTCTTATCGTATTGTACCAGGGTTTGTTCTCTGGTAATGCCATTACAATTCCAAAAAATCTCAAGACCGCTTTTAACAGTAAGACTTTTCGCTTTGTGTCCATCATGATGATCGCCTTGACTGCGACTCAAGACATTGAGTACGCCCTCATCTCTACCGTGATCTTCATCTCTATAATGTATGCTCTCAAGACTCCAGAAGAAAGAAAAGAGACTGGTTTGATCTAAAATTATATGTGAGCTAAAAGTAGAATGAAGATTCATATTGTTGGTGCTGGACCAACTGGTATGTCCCTCGCATGGGAAATACTCAGGTCGGGTGATCATGACATCACAATCTATGACAGAAAGTCCTCCGCGGGTGGTTCTTGGTGGGAACCCGAAGAAGGACCCAGAGATCTTCACGCACACAGAATAGTTTTTGACAAGGCTTTTGTGAATACCCAAAGTCTATTCAGTGAAATGGGGATTAATTGGAATGACATCTTTGAACCAGTTGAAAAGGATCTTTATAGTTTTATTTTGAGTTCCTTAAAGTTTAAGGACTATGGCGCACTCACTTCTCTAGCTGCGAGGGTCCTCGCTCAACCCAAAAAGTACAGGAGTGTCTCCCTCAAAGATGCTCTTGGAGAAATTACCGAAGGTGGGGAAAGTGTTCTTGAACATCTTCCACTCATTATGGATGGTGTGACATGGAATGTTATGAGTGCCTATGAGTTTGTGAAGAGTTTTGACCACGTGGCTCTCTCAAAGCAATGTACCCAAAGAGTATCTGGTAGAGTCATGTGTGATGCAATGCAAGAAGCCCTTGAGGATGTTGGGGTAACCTTTCAATTTGGCAAGGAACTTGGCGAAGTTGAATATCTTCCAGATGGTTTCAAGGCTCAATTTACAGATGAAACCCAAATTGATGATGGAATGCTTTTCCTCTGCCTCGACAATAGTCCAGCTCTCAAGTTTCTTGGAGACAATTGGGGACCAGATGCAGAGAAGAAGGTGGGAGAGAGTACATATGGGTGTATCAATATTCTTTTTGACTTTGATGAACCTGTGAAGCTCGATGATGACCTCAAAATTGCGGCCACGACGAGGTGGAATCTACAACCCGTTGTCCTCGCAGATGGTCACACGGTTTCGTGTGTCATATGTGATCTCACAGAGGAAATCCTGACAACACCACCCGAAGAATTGAGGGTTCGAGTCCTTGAAGAATTGGATGTCCCTCTCCCAAAACAAATCCGAATTGGTTGGGGTGCTGAATGGGATGGAAAGCGGTGGCAATTCTCACAATCATCTGGGGTTCTCAGTCTCCATGGTCAACTTTCATTTTTTGGGGAGTGTCCAAGTGTCGCTATGTGCGGTATGATGTCTCCTCGTAATACTCCTTACTCGAGTATTGAAGCTTCTGTAGAGGTGTCGAGGTCACTCAGTCACATGGTATTTGGCACACGAGAACCATTGAGTCCACTTCTTCTCACACAAATTATATTTATGACACTTTTAGTGCTTATAGTTTTAATTCTCATCTATCGTAACAGAAACCAATGAAGTTTCTAGCCATTGTACATACACCCATGTATGACCATAACGACAAAAAATATATTCGTTTGGTCATTCCTGAAAAATATGCCGTATTTATTCAAAGAAAACACACAAAAGAAGTGAGAGATAACCCTCTTGATGGTCGTATCCTCACTGTAAAGGTTCCATTTCGTTATAGGAGAGTGATGTGCGTTGTTCGGGGAGAACCTATTCAATCTCTTGTAACGGGATGTAAAGTTGAGGTCGAGGTAGACTTTTGCGGTTTCTGGAATATTGGAAACTATAGTGGTTATTCTTGGAAACTAACTCAGATATCATCATCTTCTAATAATTTTTGATATTCCTCTTTCTCCGACTCTGACATAGGAACTTTAATTTCTAATAAGTCATTTTTAATTAAATTATCGTAATATTTTATAACACCTTCCATACGTAAAACTTCATCTCTCAATTCTTCTTTTTGCTTGTAAATCCTATTCCTTTCAAATTGAACATTAAGTATACGCTCCATTATTGCAATAATACATTCTTTAATCTTTAATCTTTTCTATTTCTAGACATCCCATTTTTTTTAATTCATTTAAGAACTTTAAGACACCTTCATCCTGCATATTTTTATCTCTGCGCTTCTTTATAAGATTTTGGTAACGTTCGATTTCTTCGTCGATAATAAGTTTAAGCGTCATTATATCTGAAATAAAGATTCACACCTTTAATACGATAGATTTACTCTGTCCCAGTTTCTTTTTCTTTTTCTTTGGGTTGATCTTCTTCCTTCTTTTCTGGAAGGTCGATGGTCTTTAGTCCATTTTCCTTAAGACTCATAAATATACGGAGACTTCCCTGAAGTCTGTAAACTTCCTGATAAGTAAGCTCAATAGCTTCCTGAATCTTCTTGATATTTTCCTCAATGTCAAGGGGTGGCATTTTACTTATATAAAGTTACTATTCTCTAATATAGTAGATGTTAACGCGAACTGGATACCTCGTGACCGAGGGACCAATCGCCGAAATTAAAAAGGAACTCACAGTAAGACCCCAAGTCAATGGGGACTATGGATTTCCTCCGCCACCTTTCAAAGTTTTTAGAACAGCTAAGAATGGAGTGTGCGTTCCAAGATTCTACGGAGTTGCTCGGGTTGGAAAACCCAGGGAGGACAGGCGTCCCGAGCCAGCCAGGTCCAAGGCTACCTTTGTTGGACAGCTCAGAGACGCCACCCATCAGAACGCCGCACTTGCTGCGGCTCTTAGTGCGGGTCATGGAGTTCTCTCACTCCCATGCGGGTATGGAAAGACCACCGTATCCCTGGCGATAGCGTGTAAGCTGGGCTACAGAACTATGATTGTCGTACACAAACAGTTCTTGGCGGATCAGTGGAGAGAACGAATCCAACAATTTTGTCCAGGTGCCACCATTGGTATAGTTCAACAGGACAAGAAGGAGACGGATTGCGACTTTGTGATAGCTATGCTCCAATCTCTCTCCCTCAAGGAGTACTCTTTCAGTGACTTTGATTCAATTGGGACACTCATAGTTGATGAAGCCCACCATATATGTGCGAAGGTCTTCTCCCAGTCTCTCTTCAAAATGTGCCCCAGGCATATCTTTGGCCTCTCGGCAACACCCGAAAGGAAAGATGGACTCACAAAGGTTCTTCATTGGTTTATGGGTCCAACTTTCTTTGCTGTTGAGAGGAAAAATCAGGAACAAGTGGAAGTGTTCCCCATCACTTATGAATGTTTCAACTATAGAAATCCGCCACCCTCAACACGTTTCGGTAAAGTCTCCATGCCGAATATGATCACAGAAGTTGTGGAAGACAGGAAGAGGAATCAAATGCTTGTGGGTCTCATCAAGAAGGCGTCAGCTGGAACTCGTCAACTCCTTGTCCTCAGTGACAGGCGTTGGCACTGTGAAATGCTTCATCAATGTTTCCCCAAAAACTCGGGTCTCTATATGGGTGGTATGAAAGAAGCTGATCTCCAGGCTTCATCCAAGAAGAAGATCATCTTCGCAACATTCTCACAAGCCCATGAAGGTCTCGACATCCCAACACTTGATACGGTCATATTGGCATCACCTAAATCTGACATAACCCAAAGTATTGGTCGAATTATGCGGGAGACCAAAGGTAAGAAGAACAATCCGCACATCTATGACATTCATGATCCGTGGTCACTCTTTACAGCTATGTTCTACAAAAGGATGAAAGTGTACCGCCAAGGTGGTTTCAAGATTCATGGTAAGGTTGCTGAAGAAGAGAAGAAGACGGAGTTTCCTCAGGGAAAGTGTCTGTTTTTATAATCTGGGCATAAATTAAATGTCTGGCGCATTAATTCAACTTGTGTCCAAGGGAGTACAAGATGTTTACCTCAATAGCGAAGAGGGACATTCATTCTTTCGTATGAAGTTCGTGAGACATACAAATTTTTCTCAAGCCCCCAAGCTCATTAAGACCATTAGTGACAAAGATCCACATTTTACAGTTCCAGTTCTTGGTGATCTGATAAATTGTTTATGGTTTGAAGGTCTTGACCGACAATCAAATATTTCTTCAAATCTTCTTTTCAATTCGACGATTGATCTTTATATTGGAGGTCAAAAAATTGATTCTCAGCACTACGACTATTACGCGGATATATGGCCAAATTATTTAGCCGACAGTTACACAAAGTCACAAGAACTCACAAATAAAACAAACTTGTCACATAAAAACTTTCAACCACTTCACTTTTTCTTTTGTGATCATGGAGCATTTTTACCACTGGTTTCACTCGCAAATCATCAAGTTGAAGTAAAGGTAAACTTCGACCAAACAAGTTTAGCAGACCACACGGAATCAATTAGAAAAATAAACGTCTACGGAAATTATATCTACTTGGACAAAGAGGAGAGAGAATCCCTTGTAAAGAGGCAGATGGATTTCGTCATTACTCAAACTCAAAAAATAGAATATCCACTTTCGAATGTTTATGATAACCTTACTCAGAGTGGTGGTTACAACGTTTTTGATTTGAGTTCATTAAATCACCCAGTAAAATCTATATTTTTTGGAATGTCTGCAAAGCACACAGATCCGACAAAAGATAGATTTACATTCAAAAATGCCGACATACAAATTAATGGAACACCCCTCTTAGAAAACATGACACCAACGTATTTTCATACAGTCCAAAATTACTACAAGTCAAAATATGGCGTTTCAGATTTCCGTGTAGATACAGAAGATCTATTTCACACGAGATACTTTGCGTATCACTTTGGTCTAAATGTCTCAGACTACAATCCATCTGGAAGTTGTAATTTCAGTAGACTTGATAATGCTAAGCTTACAGTCAGAGGCGCCGAGAAAGGTGTGCTCAGGGCTCTTGATAATGAGATATCTGTTATCGCATTAAACTATAATGTCCTCAGGATCAAGGATGGTTTGGCCGGAATTTTATTCGGAAACTAAAGTATAAATGGGTAGAACTGCTAGGTTTGATCAAATTTACGTCGCAAATTTAGATGCAGAACCCGTTGAAGAAGAAACTCTTACAGGAGTAAAGAGTATCTTAACTAGAGAAATTGAGGCGGATGAAGTTGTGGTTGATAGATTGGGTATCGCAAATACAGCTCCAACTAAAGAATTCTCTGTTGGAAGTGCTCTTTTTATAGATAAAGACGACACAATTGTTTTTGACCTCAAAGAACGTGGTAGAGCCTCTCGTTTTTTTATTGAAAACCAGCTCGCTGTAGGCACAACAAACCCAACAAAAGCTTTTCAAGTAAACAGTGGTGACACAACAAAAGTTTCAATTGACTTGACGGGTAAAGATCTGATGACTGTGAGTGGTAATACAGTTTCTACAAATGTCATTGTCAATGATAAATTGACGGTCCCTGGGTCAAATATTGTTATAGATCGTCTTGCATCAAATGTAATTAGTGTTGTGGGTACGACAAAAACAACTAATCTTATTGCAACTTCAAATCTTGATGTTGGTTCTAATATTCTATTTTTCAACGAAGGTGCAAATGTTGCTATATTAACTGGTAATGTTACCATTAAACCACCGGATGGTCCAGATGGTACAATTGCCCATCTTCGGATTTTGGGTAACATTGATGTGACCGGTAATATCACTGTAACCGATACAGCTACATATGTTAAACAACAAAACCTTATTGTTCAAGATCCAATTATTCTCATGGGTGACGGAAATCAAGGTACTGCTGAGACGGGTATTCTTATGCGCCAAGATGAGGGTGTCTCCAATGTCGCTGTGGCATTTATAAGCGGTGGTGCTGGCCGGCAAGATGAAATGGCAATATTTAGAACAGATGATGACGCCGAAACTACATCGTCATTTACAGTTAAAACTTCTGAAACTGCAAATTTGCGGGTCCACGGTGACGTATACGTAAACAATAAACTTGGTGTAAGTAATATAAATCCAACGAGTAACCTTTGTGTTGGCGACAAGTTTAGAGTGAGTACTCCACCTGGTGTGGTACTCCCAGGTGCCTCTTCGAATATATTGGAAGTTGATGGCTACACTTACACCAAAGGTCTTAAGATTGGTCCCCTTGGTCTTCAAGTAGGTAACGCAGTCACCGTAAATCCACTTGGTCTTACGGATCCAAACGCATCCGTGATTTCAATTGCTGGTAACATTCAAGCAAAGGGTCTTAGAACCACTGGTGCTGATGGTTGGCTTTCTGGTATTGCGAACACAGTACCTAAAGATACTCTTAATATAGGTACCCCTGCGGTAGTGACATGTAACATCTATGATGGCAATACATGGTATGTCTATGGTAATACATATTCATCAAATGTTCTCACAGACTTTGCTCGGATAACCGGTGATATGCGCATCGGTGGTCCAGGTGTGACAACGGATGACAGCACTTATAACATTAAATCTTCTGGACAACTTGTAATTCACGCAAATGATTCAAGTGCTACAAATGATGAGTCTAACGCTCTCATTTTGAAATCTGGTACATTGGCTTCAAATGTAAGTGCTATTGAAATTGAAGCTGCTTCTCAAACGGCAGCTAATCAACAAATTAGGTTTAAAACTAAAAATACCGAACGTATGCGTATAACATCAACTGGTAATGTTGCCATTCAAAATACATCACCCGGTGAAACTGTCACTATAGCGGCACCTGTTCGCATAAACTTTGCGAACACAATTACTTTTGGTAACACATGGGGTCTCGCTAATCACACTTCAATGCGAATGCGGGTGAGACCAAATGAAGGTGATGCCTATATTGAGACACACGTTGGTTCCGGTCTAGGTATTAACTTTGGTGCCTCGAAGACAGGTGTAATCGGCACACCAAAACTTACTATAACCGAATATGGTGGAGTTGGTATTGGTGTAACAAATCCACACGGTAAATTGAATACTTCGGGTGGAACCGTTTATGTAAATAGACAAGTTACCAATAATGCTAGTTATGACCACACGACGACACCCCTCGTTGTGACAAATCAAGACGGTATTGCGGGGACAGGTAACCCCAAACCGGTTATGATTATGGCTCGAGAAGCTGCATCCGGTTTTGGTGCCAAAGCTGTTTTTGACATGGATAGATGGGAAGCTGGGGGATCAAGAACTAGAATGGATGTCAAATTAGCGCATGGAAACTATGATGATGTAAATGTCATGTCGATACGAAGTGACAAGCGTGTTGGATTTGGTACCACAGATCCAACAGCAAATGTACATATTAGTTCTGTTGGTGGTGGAAATCCTGATAACAACGGTCTACTTGTATATAACGCAACTGGCGGTGACAATCAAGATGCTATTATAACCGCAAAGGTTAAAGCTTCTTCCGGTGATGCATTCACTACATATACCGACGATGCAAACCAGGGTTGGGCAGTTGGTCTAGACAATAAATCTGGTGATCGCGACTTTAGAATTACAAACAATGTATATGCCGTATCAAATGTTTTACATACAGCTCTATTCATTGACGGAGTTTCAAGTAATGTTGGTATCGGTACAGATGAAACAAAGGCTCGCCTTGATGTGAAGGGTGATATAAGAGTTTCAAATGTTTTGGCATTTTCGGGGGTAGCAAATGATGAAGGTGCTCTCAGACACCACACGTTTATGCAGGAAAGACAATATGATACATCTGGTCGTTCAGAACTCTTTATATTCAAAGGTAACGACGGTACTTCAGAAGAATTCGCTGGTCCAGATCAAATAAGAAGTGTTGCCGCGCAACATTCTTTCCAGGTGTATAACACAGCTGGTGAAACGGGTCTCACACAAGAAAATGTCGATGATATAATTGCGGATAATACAATTTCAGATGTATTCAACAATACACCTGTCATGCTTATTACAGGTAATAGACGCATTCTTATTGGTACAGCAAATGAAAGTGCTAGTGGTATCACAGATGAAACTAGGTTTTTTGTAAATGGTGAGTTGGCAGTTCCAACTGAGCAACGTATTTCAACAAGTGGTATGACCTTTAGTTCGGATGCAGCTGGTACAATTAACGTTATAAACAGTACATCCGACGCGAGAGATTTCGTGTTCCGCATCGATGACACAGAAAAAATGCGTATGACAAAGTGGGGTGGTCTTGGTATTGGTACTACACCATCTGGTTCAAATCTTCATGTGTATACCGCATACACGGATAGCCAAGATATGCTTAAATTGGAAGGTGCAGCTGCGGGTTCTGGAACTACAAAATCTGGTATTGTGATACACAAGGGTGATGGCTACGGTGGTTACATTCGCGGTTACAAAGACGCAACCAACTCACGAGCAGGTCTCATGATTGGAGGTGAGTACAACAATAGTGAAACAGATGCTATCACAATCATGAAAACAGCGACCCACAGTAATATTGGTATAGGTACAACTGTACCGACCGAGGCTTTTCACCTTTACAACAAAAAGCAAAAAATAGAAGCGACAGGAACAAGTAACGCAATTGTTGAGTTTGTTACAAATGCTGGTTTGTCAAATATTTATGCGAGTAATACGGGTAATGTTCATATCATTCCCAAACACACCCACGTCAAGATTGATGGTAACTTGGATATCGCAGGAGATATTAATTTTTCTGGTGAATTTGAAATAGGTAACGAACTTGGAGTTAACCTTTCCGGTGAATCTCCAGAAACAAATCTTCATGTAAGAGGTGGTGTCATTACAAACGATGATCAAGTTGCGTGTAAAAAATATTCTCAAACTTTTTCGATCGGGGAAGGTACGGCTAAAGATATCCAACTTATGTTTGGTGCGGGCGCATTCTGTGCTAAAATTATAGCCATGTTGAGAAGAACAGATGGATCGACTGTCAAAGATTTGAGTACCATGATTATTGAAATTTCGGGTGGGACAGGTGATGAAACTGCGCCAGATAATGATATAGCTATCGGCACAAAGAATCTCTTCGGCGGAACAAATAGTTATCCATGGAGTCCAACAGTTACAACTGGTAAACGAGGTATAAGTATAGAACCATATAATATTGATAACGAACGGATTTATTCATATGACATATCTGTAGAATTGGTGTCAGCTTGTGGTGGTAAACTTTTAAAAATTAGTCGAGATCTTAGTAGCAACGATGATCTTGATACACAAACTGGCGGTCAAACGCAAATTGCAGCTTTTACTTATTAATTTTACCTAATGGGGAAGACCCAGTGGTAGAATTAAATTTAAAATTATGCCCTGATGGAATCAGAGACGGCTAAGAATAAGACGCCGACAATGAAAGCCATGACGACGTAATTACATTCAGTTTCTTCGAGACCATTTTCTTTATTGGTCCCTTTGTCAACAGCGGCAGGAGGAGGTGCCTGCTGTTTCATGGGAGGTTCAAGTTCCTCCAAGGGACAGTAACCTATCATTTATACTTTACCTAGAGATTAATTTCGGTCTTCTTCTTTTTACGTCCTCGCTTTGATTTACCCACATCAACATTCACCTCCTTGACTTCACCACCCGTGGATTCCCCTGAAATCGAGACAATATCAGACACATCGTCATCGTCATCTTGTTCAGTCACTGGCACTTGTACAGTTGTATTCATTGGCGGTGGAGGCGGCATCATAATACCACCCATAAGGCTTGATATGTCAATGCCAGGACCTTGCATCTCGTATTGACCAGTGCCTCCAACTGGCGCTGCGTCAGCTGAACCAGATGGAGCGCGTGTTGTATTTTGAACCGCGGACATCATATTCTTCACAAGGTCTGGGTTTTGTTTGAGAACATCATTCATATTGGGAAGGGCACTCTTAAACATAGAGTTTGTCAAGTGGAACATCATCGCTGAACCACCCAACATCATGATAAGCTTGACTTCTGGGGCAACGTTGACCTTGCTTCTGTACTTCACATAAAGTTCCTCAAAGACACCATCATAGTCATCTACATTTTCCATGACAGATTCGGACCAACCATCAAGTTGAATCTCAAATGGGTTGTATCTTTTGTTGAGAAACTCCAAGCCTGTCACACAAGCTACAAGCATTCTTCTAGAAAATCTAATAGACTGTTCAACATCAATACTATAAGTAATTCTCTTTACTTCGGAGCGCAACTCTTCAATATTGGAGTATGCATTAAGTCTCTTGTTTACGGCGAATCCTTTCTTTTCGAGACGACCAAGTTTGTTAATGAGATCCGATTTCTCTTCGTCAATAGAAGTGTATCCCTTTGAAGGTTGTTCTTCCTGAGCCTCCATTGGTTCATCATCAAAAAACATTGGTTCATCTTCTCCGTAGTCAATTTCTTCATCCATCTGTGGAGCTTGTGGGGCTGATTGTTTGTTTGGATTTACAAAAGCGTCCATAGCTTCTTGGCGTTGTTGTGTTTGTGGGCGTGATTGTTGAGGAGCTGGACGTCTCACAGGCTGAGGACGAGGTGTTGAGATCTCAATCTCATCCATCAGGGCCTGTTCGTCAGCATCCAACTTCATCACATTTGGGGTGCCTCGATCAATGACAATTTCTTCGTCCATCTACTCTCTATTAGGAAACTATTAAATTACCTTTAACGCACTTTTAAAAAAATATGTATGTACATTATAAATGCTTAACCTCAACCGTGCTAATCGAAATGCCATCATGACCATTGTTGCTTTGATTGTAATTATCTTTGCTCTTGGGATGTTGAAGAGCACCAGCAGGTACCAACCCAGACCAATTACTATCAAGGCTATCAACGAAAAGTCCATCTTCGACCTCGAGCATCGCCTTGAATGTGCCCCTGGCCACACCAGTAAGGGTAGCACATACACCAAGAGCCTCACACCAGGTGGTCTCTGTGCGTCCGAAAGGCTTGTCGCTGAACAAGCTGGTGGCTATGAAATTGATGAAGGAATCGGTGGATCTTTAATCTAAGGTAATACTAAATGGCTTTGGTTACTTCGCCCCAAACTATTCCAGACCTCGATTATGAGTATCACACCATAACTATTGATTCAATTGGGCAGGAGAGTGCCAATACTTTTACTTCTTATCTTCAACAACCCATCAAGAATGTGGTTCAGGCTAGACTATTGGCCGCACACATTCACTCTAATGTCGTGACTGAGCATTGCTATGTTTCTATTGAAGAATTGGATACAATTTTCAATGACCGAGCTTCAAATGTTCTTACATCGGAACAGGCACACATAAGTAAAGTTAGAAGTTCATTTGGAAGTATTGTAACCGATAACGCAACACATGTGTCTGGTAATTCACTCATTACTTTCAAAGACAACTATCCAATTGTTACTCAGTACATTGATCCAATTCGTCGCATTGATCGTTTAAGTGTGACAATCAGAGATCAAAACGGTGATACTATTAAAAACTCAGATGATAGTGGTGATAATTTTTTAGTTATTAGATTTGTGTGTAGAAAACCAAATTTGTAATTTTCTCCTATTAAAGTAGTATAACATGTCTTCTGGTATTGTTCAACTTGTGGCGCTTGGTGCTCAGGATGAGTACATTATGGGTAACCCAGAGATATCGTTTTTTAATTCCACGTTTAAAAGACACTCCAATTTTTCACAATCCGTTGAAAAGCAGACAATAAGAGGGGATGTGAAAAATGGTTCGATGTCAAGTGTTCAAATTGAAAAGTGTGGTGATATGCTTGGCTACATCTACATGACTATAGATGATACAACACAAGCTCTTGATACATCAGAATGGACTAATATTATTGACAAAGTAGAACTTCTCATCGGTGGTTCCGTTGTTGATACACAAGACTCCATATTTACAGAAAAAATTGCTATTGATACATTTTCACAAAATGTGTCACGAAGTGCTATTGGTACACACCCGGGTGTACACGCACGTTCATATTTTTACCCCCTTCGATTTTTCTTTTGCGAAGGACCACAATGCGCACTACCATTGGTGGCTCTCAATTATCATAACGTGGAACTGAGAATTTATTGGGGTTCTACAGCTTCAAATTACAATGTTGAAATGTTCGCAAACTATTATTATCTAGACAATGAGGAACGAGGTAATATTGCGACAAGAAAACACGACCTTCTCATTACTCAAGTTCAAAAGAATATTCCATCTGGTGAAATTGTTCAAGATTTGACATTTAATCATCCCGTGAAATACCTTGCCTCTTCAAATACTTCTGTTAATAGCGCTCTCACATCACCAACAAATAAAGTAAAGCTGAGTATAAATGGTGTTGATCTTGGAAATTACAGATGGGGTAAACCACACTTCATCGATGTCACAAACTATTATCACACGAATTTCGTAACATCTCCAGATTTCTTTCTTTATTGCTTCTGTCTCATGACAAGTTCTCTTCAGCCAACCGGAACACTCAACTTCAGTAGAGTAGAATCAGCTAAAATTATGAGCGAGAGTATGACTATAGATGACCCAATTTATGCTGTAAACTACAATATACTTCGTATAGAAAATGGGATGGCAGGTCTCCTTTACGCAAATTAATTTACTATCTTATATTAAATGGTTAAGAACTTACCTGCGGTGGAACGATCTACTAAGATTCGGTTTGGTAAGAACGTACCAGAGGCGGAAGCCCAGGCTGAAAATACCATTGTCTTCAATGCAACGAATAGTCAGTTTAGTGTGCCTACATCGAATGCGGTATATCTTTCACCGGTTCGAAATAGAACGGATTATGAAGATAAACAGATCGTACTTCTCATGTATAATCGTACAACTAAAGAAATTACAGAGTCTGGTGAAGCAGCTACGGATATTATTCAAACAAGTTTACAAGGTGCTACAAACTTTGGTAATATAACTTCAAATGTTGTTACTTTTACTGGTGCGGCGCCGAGTGCGCAAGGTGTAAGCTTCACAACTTCAAACATTGTGGGTTTAAGTAATTTATTCCCAGAACATACCGTGAGTGTTGGTTCAAACCTATATGTAGATGATAGTGGTCGTGATGTTCTTGTTGTTTCTGGTAATGTGTCAATTTTAGGAAACCTTCAAGTAACTGGGGATACCACAGTTATCAATACCGAAAACACTTCCATTAGGGATGCTATTGTAGAATTGGGGAAAGATAATACATCGGGGGATACCACCCTCGATTTAGGTATTTTAATGCACCGCCCAGATGCACTTTCGAATGTAGTCATGGGATATCGCGAAGGATCCGACGAATTTGTAATTGCCTATACCGATTCAAAACCAATCGACAAAACACTTGTACCGAAAACCGACGAAGACATTAATGTACACGTCTATGGTCTCACCCACGTGGATGCGAACATTTACGCACACGAAGATGTTCTCGTTGATGGTAATGTGTATGTGTCAGGGAATACATCGGTTACAGAAGAATTGACCGTCTCTGGTAATGTCTACGCCGATAAGGACCTTGAAGTCATGGGGAACACTTATGTAGACGGTAATGTGGTGGCCTATAAGGACTTACTCGTGAGTGGGAATGTCTATGTATCCACAAATGTGTCAGTGACTGAAGAATTGACCGTCTCTGGTAATGTCTACGCCGATAAGGACCTTGAAGTCATGGGGAACACTTATGTAGACGGTAATGTGGTGGCCTATAAGGACTTACTCGTGAGTGGAAATGTATACGTGTCCCAAAATGTCTCTGTGACCGAAGAACTCACTGTCACAGGTAATGTCTATGCCGATAAGGACCTTGAAGTCATAGGTAATGTCTACGTGGATGGAAATGTGGTGGCCTATAAGGACTTACTCGTGAGTGGAAATGTATACGTGTCCCAAAATGTCTCTGTGACCGAAGAGCTCACTGTCACAGGTAATGTCTATGCCGATAAGGACCTTGAAGTCATGGGGAACACATATGTAGATGGTAACGTGGTGGCCTATAAGGACTTTACCTTAACTGGCAACGCCTATGTCTCTGGAAATGTTGAAGTGACGAAGGCTCTCATTGTGAGCGCCAACACACATCTCAAAGGTGACAATGTCTTCGTGACCCACACAATGGACTTTTTGGATCCAACGACTGCTATTGTCACGGATCAAATTTCCAACGTCCAAATTCGTTTGGGTCAATTGGAGAATGTGAGTAACTTGGCTTCTAATCCACTCATAAATCAAGTACTTACCTATGATCAAGACAATAATGTGTGGTCTAACGCATACCCCGATCAGACAATCGTTCAGGTTAAGAATACTTCTGGAGAGCCTATGACAAAAGGTGAAGCAGTTCATGTTACTGGTTCTAATGGAAATAACACGTTTCAGATTGGATTGGCAGATGCTTCCGATCCAACAAAGATGCCAGCAATTGGTATTGTTTATGAAGATATACCAATCAATGGACAGGGTGCCGTTGTTACATTTGGTAGAGCTAACGGAATAGACGGAATATCCGAATTTACAAATGGTGACACACTTTATGTTGCAAGTGGTACTCCAGGTGGTTTAACAAATGTAAAACCATACGGAGTTGATCTTGATCTCATTCAAAATGTTGGTGTCGTTGTTAATAACAATTCGGGTGTCATGTTCGTCACGGGTATTGGTCGTTCAAATGATATTCCAAATGCAAGGATTATCACAGACTACAATGACATGCAATATGTCTATGTGAATAGCGAAAACAATGATTTGAAGAAGATTTGGTCTAACAACTTGAACATTCCACTCACAACAGCTGTGAGTAGTTCAAGCAATTCCACGGCAAATGCGGTGACCCTCCGAGGTGTGAGTATTACTTCCGGTGATGGTTTCCATGGTGACCTTGTGGT
>Ga0209932_1000270_pt1 | contig 14706 bp, 8 predicted proteins | sample SalPon2_B_H2O_MG_2_FD_185728 | JGI IMG/M metagenome (GOLD analysis project Ga0209932, IMG submission 185728) | Salt pond water microbial communities from South San Francisco under conditions of wetland restoration - Salt Pond MetaG SF2_B_H2O_MG... ...
TTAAAGTCTCAATGGAATTTAGAACGAGATGTTGAACAAATGGTTACTAACTTTAAGAATAGACATATAGCAGATATTGAAGGTGCTAAAAATGCATCAGGATTACAAAAGTTTTTAAAACCATCACTAAATAAAACAGATTTTGAAGAATGGCATATGACAACAGGTAAAGCTATTTATCAATTTATATCAGATGGTGTAACTAATAAGTCATTAGATTACGAAAGTTTAAGACAGCTTATGCCTGAAGCTAGTCCTTCTACTTTACAAGATATATTAGAAAATCCTAATGTAGGAAATGTATCAGAAAGTATTGCTAGAGAAGTTAGAACTGGTGGTATAACAAAACGACTTGACCCATATAGCTATGCTTTTAAAGGTAGCGTATCAAGAAATGCAGGAAAGTTATTAGGTAAGGCAGGAAGAGTTGCAGGTGACGGTAACTTAGTAGATTTATCTGATATGGGTAACTTTTTAGGAGTATCTGCTGTAGCTAAAAGAACTTTTAAAGATACTGCTATTGCTAGAATATTTGGTCAGGTTAGTCCTACATTCATTACTTCTGCTTCACACACACAAGGACTAAAAGAAATGGAAAAACTTATAAAGTCTTTACCTTTTGAAAAGAACATCAAACAAGATTTATATAAAAAACTTGCAACTACAGATGCAGCTATATTAGGTCAGTTTGCTGAACAAGGTACATACTCAAAACTAAGACAAACCGAAGAATTTTTTAAACTACTTATTGGAGACGGTACACCAAAGAATGCAGGTGTATTAGGAGAACTACAAAAGATGATGACATCTCAAGGTTTTCCTGGTCCTTTAGCAGGTGGTATTACAAAATTTATTGGAGAGATAGATGATGCAAGAAAGTATTGGGTATCTTTAGTAGGAGAACATATTGTTGATGTTGGGTTCGGTACTTCAAAAACATCTACAAAAGCAGCAGATACAGCATTTGATATGATTAAAACAGAACTTGATTTAGAAAAACTTGAAGGTTTAGCTAGAGCAGGTAAAGCTGATGAGATTGCTGAGTTTATGGTTACACTAGGTAATCAAGAAATAGCACAACCTACTGCAATGCTTATGTCAGAAATGCTTGTAGGTAATATTCCTTTGTTTGATACCAATGAAGTATTTAGAGTTTTAGGTACATATCGTAACTCTCTGTTAAAAATTTCAGGTTTAAGTACATTAACTGGTCTTAAAAGATTAGACTTACCACAGCTATTAGGTAAACAACTAGATAGAAACCCTGTATTGTCTTTAGCTAAAACTAATGATGAGTTTAAAAAGTTCTTATCTAATTGGGAATTGCCAGTTAAAGCACCTTCAGATAAGAAAGTTAAACAGTCTTACATTCGAGAGTTACAACTTAAAGCTAAACAAGAAGTTATAGAACAATATGAAAAAATATCAGGAACTACTTTAAATGCTAAAAGCTCAGATGAGATTGCTGAACTTATTGATGATGAAACATTTGAGATACTTAATCAATTAACAACACCAACACAAATAAACACAGCACTCAATGTAGGTAACATATCTTCTAATGCTGTTACTAAGAATGTAGCGAAATTATTTTATTCACAAAGAGCTACAGATGAAGGTGTAAAACTTGTTAACAAAGCATATATACGTTGGGCAAACAACGTAATGCAACAGGCATGGAAACCTTTTACATTGTTAAGATTTGCGTGGACAACAAGAGTTATTGCAGAAGAGCAATTAAGAATGTTTGCAGCAGACATGACTAATGTATGGTCACATCCTGTATCTCATATGAGTTATGTTCTTAAACCTGATAGTAATTTAGTAAAGAATATAGGTAAGGCTTTAGATGTATTACCTTTTCCTGATGACGTAAGACTTGGAGAGAAGTTTGTAGCAGGATTAAAAAAAGGAGAAGTAGACATTTTAGGTAGAAAGATGTCAGATGAACTTTTATTTAAACAAGCAATGTCAAGAGGTTCTAATGGAATTATGATGCGTAAAGCATCTTCTGTTGATAGATTCTTTAAAACTATTAAAAGAGATTCTGTTACTAATAGTACTAAAAGCCGTAGACAATATGCTAAAGGTTGGTTAACAGAAATGACACAACTTGCTGATGATGAGTTAATGGTTGTTATTGCTAATGTACTTGCAGATAATGGTCAAGCTACAAGAACACCATTTAGAAACTTAGATGAATTAGGAGACTACTTAACAGGTAATTTTCCTGCAGAAAGATTAGCTGTATTAGATAATACTAAATCTGCACAAGCAGCTAAGAAAACATTTATGGAATGGACTAATAGTGGTGATGCTATAACTAATACAGGTAGGCAAATGATTCGTGGTGACAAAGACAGAACTATGGAGTTACTGCAATCATACGCTGCTAGATTGTATGACAAAGTAGGTGGTGGTGGTGGATTTAAAAAGTATGTACAAAACCCAAAACTTGACCCTGATAAAATACCTGACTTATCTACAGTATCTTTTGAAGAAGCATTAGAAAAAGGATACATTGTTGAAATAAATAAAGGTGTAGTTTATAAAAACCCAGGAGCAAATGATGGTGATTTACCTATACGTATGTTGTATGAACTTACTCCAGGAGATAAAACATTTCAATACATAGAGTGGATTGCTAATAGAAAGCTAATGATAAACACTAAGACTAGAAGTTTTGAAATGCCATTGAATGGTCTTAACACTGATAAACAATTTGATACAGGTGTAAAGATACTTAGTGACTATGCAGAGAATGGACCTGACGTAGTGAAAGTATCTAAGAAGATGATTAATGATGTAGATGTAAATTCATACAATGGAATTATTGAAAGATTGTTTGATACTTTTATGTCAGTGCCAACAAACAAACTATCAAGAGCGCCTGCTTTCAAACAGTTTTATTATCGTAACTTAGAAAAGATGGCAGATAGATTTGAAGCAGATACTTTAGCAGAGCTATACAAGAACAAAGACATCATGGAAGCTATGCCAAAATCTACTAGACAATATCTTGACCAGTTAGTACCTAAACCAAAAGGTACTGGTGTAAGTGTAGATGAGTTAGAAAGTATTGATGATTTTCTTAAAGCTACAGCATTATCAGAAACAGAAGAATTACTATATAGCTTAAACAATAGGTCACAGTTCACACAAGCTAATGCATTGCTTTTTCCTTTCGCTGAAGTACATTTAGAAATTGCTAAAACTTGGACAAGATTACTTACAGAAAACCCTAGAAAACTACGTAAGTTACAAATAACAACAGATACTTTAAAAGAAGGCAATCCATTTAACTTTGATTTCTTAGGTGGAGATGCAGCAGATGATAAGCCTATGGTATATACTGATGAACTTACAAACGAAGAAGTATTTGTATATCCATTAGTAGACCCTATACTTAGAAACTTTTTCCAAAATGTACAAAGTAGAGACCTAGGTGGACAGCAACCTAGAAGTGAAGTAAACCTTAGAGCTGTAGGATTTACGTCATCAGCAAACATAGTTGCAGGTGGTTTAGTTCCTGGAGTAGGACCTGTAGCACAGATAGCAGCAAAAGCAATTATGCCTAATATGAAAGAAACTTCTGCATTATACGAGTTTATATTTCCTTTTGGTGAACCATCAGGTAATGCTGTAGAACAAGCAGCAGATTACTTATTACCTGAATGGCTACAAAAATTAGGTTCTGCAATAAGTACAAGTCCTGAGTCTTGGTCAAGAGCTTACTCTAATACACAGAAAGAAGTACTAAGAGCTAAGTTAGTTAGTGGTGCTATAGAGCAAGGTCGTGAACCAAGAACACAAGATGAGATGAATAAGATTTTACAGAGAACAAAACAAGATGCACTTGTTATGCATTTAATTAAATCAGCAGCACAGTTTACTTTTGTGTCTCCATCATTTAGATGGGAGCTAGAGGTAGAACCTGGAAGAAGTATGCATGTAGACCCTAAGTATTTGCGAGATAGAGGTATAGACCCTGAAGGTAGAATATTTGGATTCAATGTTTTACAAAGTGTGTATGGTAGATTACTTGGAGAATACGAGGATGAAGTTATAGCTACTCAAGTATTTACACAATTATTTGGTACTGACCCAACCGCATTGATTATTTCAAAGTCAAAAGAAATAAGAAGAGTACCTTATACAGATGAAGCATTAGATTATGCAATGGACAATGAAGAAAAATATAAAATTTATCCTGATATGTTTTATTATGTAAGACCTGATATTGGAACAGATGAATTCATTATGGCATCTTGGGTTAACTCTTTTGATGACAATTATCTAGGAGATTATTCTGCTAGAACAGACTTAGACTTAGGAGAGTGGGCGCAATTACACAATCAAGCTGCAGGAAGAATGGCTCTTGAAAGATACAGAAGAGTTATAACTGACCCAAATAGTCCACAGTTTGTACCAGACGAAGCTATTAGAGGGATTATGGTTACGACATACAAAGATACTTTAGCTGATTATTTTCCTGGTTATTTAGAAAAACCTAGAACAGAAAGTCCTACAGACTTAGGAACTAAACTAAAACAGTTGTATCAAATGTCTGAAGACCCTGATTTACAGAATGAAGAAGTTATAAAAGGGTTAAAGATATGGCTAGAAAGTTATGATAATATACTTACAGTACGTTCAACAGAGACAGGTAGACCTGGTTCTGACCCAACAAATGCTAATTGGTATTTAGCAAGAGACCAATTAAGATTAAAAGGACAAGAGATATCTAAAGCATATCCTTTGTTTAGCTTTTTAAATGAACAAGTTTTGGATAGAATACTCAGAGAGAATGAAGAAGAGTTGATAAGATACGGCTATACTTATAACCAACAATTATATAAGGCAGACCAATAATGTGGAAACTAATTTCTAAAGTATTATTTACAAACTCAGGTGCAGTTTCAGAATTTAATGCATCTACTTCTACTGATTACTCTAAAGCATTATGGTATAACACTGATACAGGTGAAGTAAGAAATGCAGTAGATACAGCAGGAATACCTATTACCGACTATACATTATTTGAACAAAGAGTAGAAGAAGGACAAAGAACTGGTGGAGCTGTAGGACCAAGTCAATCTCCAGGACCTGAAGTTGGTGCAGGTGCAGTTATACCTAGAGCTTTAACACCAAAAGAAATTGACCAAGCTGTTAAAGAATATTACACAGACCCTAACTATAAACCTCCATACGGATTTGTAATTAATGATGATGGGGAACTAGAAGAAATGGAAAAGGATGATGATGGAGAGTATATTTATCCTGGAATCAACGACCCTGTTGCACCACTTACACCTGATGATGCTATACAGCTTAGGCTAGGTACTCAGGGAGTAACACAGTTTTTAGGATTTGAAGGAACTTTGGGAACACCTTTAGGATATAAAGGTGCAGGTGAGGGATATGGTGACAATCCTGTGTATATCACACCAATAATAACAACCTTGTTTATGGACGATATGTTAGGAGAACAATACGTTCGAGACTTACAAACTAAGTTAGTTAAATCAGGTTATCTTGTTGGTGGTTTTGAAACTGGAACAATAGACGCACCTACAATAGCAGCTATATCTGCATCAATGACATCACACAACCTTGAAGGTAGAGTGCCGTATTTTGATGATGGTTTTGCTATAGAAGGTGCGTTACTTACTTTATCTACAACAGTAGGAGTAAACGAACAAGGTGATGTAGTAGAACAAATTATAGACCCTTCCACTGGACAAATTATTTATTCAGGAGATGCAGTAAAACAATATAAAAGTCAGTTCGCATTTACAGAAGACAAGAAAAGAGAAATTAGAGATTTTTATTTTAATGAATTAGATACAGATGTTAATGATTTAGAAGAACGTTTATTAGATAACTATACAGTAGATGTACCTAAGTATGACACTGAGTCTGCAGGATACATAGCTATGAATGCAGTACGTAATTACTTTGGTGGCGCAGATAAAATTAGTTTTACACAAGCTCAGTCTTTAGCAGGAGTTGTCAATTCGTTACTTGAAGTAACTAAACGTGATATGGATGGAATGGTTACACAAAACATTAAACAAGATATAGATGCACAAGTTGCACAGTTAGGTTATGACGGATGGTTAGATAAGTATGGAAGTGAAGAAGGATACAAACAATCTCTTAAACAACAATATCCTTTTGCAGATGACCAAATGTTAGATACATTAGTTTCTACAAAGATGAAAGAGTTTAGAGTTGAGACAAGTCAAGAGCTTGGACCTTCAGCAACACCAGGTAATCCGTTTGCATTAACAGGACAGAATGAGAGATTTTCTGCATTATTTAATGGAAGGCTCAATAGAGCTATTGATACTATATACGGTGAAGAAAAAGATTTTTCTGCAAGACAAAGTGCATTTGATGCAGCTACAGCTAACTTTGCACAAGCATCACGTAGTCTAAGAAATTTAGGTAGAGGAGCATAATGGCAAAGGTAACTGCTGAAGAGATTGTAAAATATTTAGAGAATGCAGGAGCTTCAAAAGAAGATATCCCTACATTAGTTATGACTGCTTTTTATGAATCAACCTTTGAGACTGAAGCACAAAACAAAGATACAAAATCTATAGGTTTATTTCAAATAAATGCAAGTGCTTTTTATGATGACAATAATCAACCTGACCCATCATTAAGTAAATTTTTTAAATCTACAGGTAATGTATTATCTGAGTCAGATTTTGAAGAAGCATTAAAAGACCCACAGTATAATGTAAACTTTGCGATATCTTATTTGAATGACGTAAAAGCTAATCCTGAACAATTTCCTATGGTTAGGGATAATAACAATAATCCTTTCTCAGTATGGGAAGGATACCTAGATTATGTAGAACCATATCTCAATGGTCAAATGCCTAAAGGTAGAGGAGATACTCCCGCAGGACAAAAGTCAGATGTGATTGCAGGTATCAATGCGTATGTTGATGCATTCTATAGTACAGGTTCAGAAACACTAGGAGAAGAACCACAAGCCTCAGATGCACCTGATATAGAAGCACCTGAAGTTGTTGGTGGTGGTGATTTCAGAGGTGGTCTAGGTCAGGAAAGAAGAATTAAAAACTTTACGGAAAGAGAGATAGTATCTTTTGAAAGGTCTAGGGATAAGATTGCACAGAAAATTAATCCTTCAGACCCTACTAATCCTGAGACTATAAGACAATCTTCATTAATGTTAGCTAGCTTGAAAGGATTAGATACAGCAGAAATACCTATAGATGTACGTTCTAATTACTCAGAGTTAGATACAGTTATACTAAACTTTTTAGGAGAGCTTAGTAAGAAAAAAGTAGAAGGTGCTAAATAATGGAAGAATACGATTTTAGTTTATCTCAAGAAGAGTTAAACAAAATTATTAACGAATCTCTCAGTGCTGCTCCTCCAATAGAGGATATGCCTGTAGCTGATACATTAATTAAAGGTGATGATGGTTTGTTTTACTTTGTATATACATTAAAAGCAGTAGACATAGATGGTCTTGACCAAGATGTAACAGTGTATTACACAGACACAACAAACTATAAACAAAGTTTTACTACAGGTAATGTAGATGATATAAAAGCTAGTGGATTATTCTTTGGAGATTTATCTGAAGTAGATACAAGAATGAAAGGTAGAAACCCTCTCAATCTATTGTTAGATGATTTAAAAGACGAACTTAAATTAAATGATTATATTCTTAAAGCTGCTGAGTCTGATGGTAACTTTAATGCAGTAGGAGTATTTTTAGAATCTTTATTCGAGGGAAGACCTGCAGAGTACAAGGATTATGCTATTGCTAGTGATTACATAAATTCTTTATCAGGAGACCAGTTATCATACTTTAAAGCTATAGCATTAGGTACTGACCCTAAAGCCAATGCAACTTTAAGAAGACTACAAGATAATGCAAAGATAGAACTAGCAGGATTAGTTTCTAAGTATGCACAATATGAAGTACCACAAGATGTATTAGATTATTTATATGACCAAAGAGTTAAAGGTATTCTTACAAAAGAATCATTAGCTGAACAGTATAAGTTATTAGTTTTTCCTGAAATTCCAGGATTTAGAAATGACGATATTGTTGAGTTTATGTCAGCTAGAGATATATCTATACCTGATAACTTAGCTTACATTGATAAAGCTAAAGACCAAGTCAATGCAAAAGTAGGACCGTACTTATCAGGATTGTTTACAGATGATGACTATAGAACATTTAGTAATGTTTTAGCTGAACCTAATGGTTCACAGTTATTAGATGCGCAACTTCAAACAGTATGGGATGAGAATGTAGCGGATAAATACAAAGGTAAAAACTACACTACCTCTGTCATTGGCATTAGAACTATGGCAAACAGATATGGTAGGCTTGATGAGACAGGTAGAGATAGAGATTTAGTTTATAATTTGTTTACTATTGATGACCCAAGTGAACAAAGAAAACAAGCAACAGCACACTTCCTTAACGTAGGAGATGAAGGTGCATTGCAAAAGATGGGTCAAGATTTAACCAAGCTAGGATTTAGTCCAGTATATCTTAGCCCGACAATAACAGGACAAGGATAATGGCAGAAGTAACAGTATGGAGAGCAGATACACCACAAGGTGAAACATTTAGTGATGAATATGCTAAGACGCAAGGATTTGAAAATGCACAGGAGTTTGCAAATAGTTTAATTAATACTGCAGGATACAGTGCAAATCCAGTTGCCCTTAATGAATCTTTTGGTGGAGGAACACCAACAGCAACAGGTAATGAATTATCATCAGGTGAAATAGATACAGACGTGGGTGATAATAGTTTAACAGGAGACTTTAGTTCATTATTTGGAAAACTAAAAACTTCTATAGAAAACATAGGAGCTTCTAGTACAAGCTCTCCTGATTTTGTAGCTACTCCTCAACAGATAGAAGATTTAATACCTTGGTTAGCAGGTAAAGGTAACTTGTTACAAGAGTATACCAATCAGTACATAGAGACAGGTAGTGCAGAGTTTGCATTAGCTGCAGTTAGAAACTTAGATGAGTATGCAGAGTATTATCCTGGTATCAAAAGAGGTGATGGTTCATTAAGAATGAATGAATCACAGTACGAACAAGTTCGTGAAGGTTATTATAGAATATTACTAGAGAATGATTTAAACCCTATTGTCTTTGAAGCAGCAGGTAAAGTAGCTTCATTAATTGCAGGAGACGTGAGCGTTGCAGAATTTAAAGGTAGAATAGAATCAACAAGACAAGCATTTAGAGATAACCCTATAGCAGATGAAATTAAAACTTATTATTCAGCTAACTTCGATATTGATTTGTCTGACAATGCTGTATTTGCAGCAGCACTTGACCCTGACATATCTATAGGAATATTACAAGGTCAGATACAACAAGCAGAACTAGGAGCAGAAGCTGCATTAAGAAACTTAGATTTATCTACAGAACAAGCACAAAGATTAATACAAGCAGGTATTACACAATCAGGTGGTCAAAGGTTATTTAGTAGAGCTTCAGAATATATTCAAAGACTAAACAGATTACGTACAGCACAAGGTAGAACCACTGAGATAGGACTACAAGATATTATTTCTTCAGAAGTACAACAAGACCCTCAAGCTGTAATAGAACAACAGCGTATTCTTAATCAACAAGCATCTCTTAGCTCATTACAAACAGGTGCTAGAAAAACACAAACAGGAGAAGTTGCAGGCTTAGAAGAAGTCTAGTATACTACATGTAGTGCCTGACGAGTTCGGCACACTAAATATAGGGTCGTATTCGAGAGAACCTCCAAGGTGTTCTCTTTGTTGTTCGCAAACCCTTGTGTAACAATCCCTTTAATTACCTAGCGATTAATGTATATGGGATTTTATATGCTAGAGAAGATGGAGAATATAAATGACAGAAGAACAAATTAATACAGAATCAAATGATGATAATGCTATAGCTCAACTAAGAGATGAATACAAACGTCTCAAGGCTGAGAATAAGGCATATAAACAGAACGTTATGAATTCTGCTTTGCAATCAATCGGACTAGAAGCTGATAAAGGCATAGGTAAGGCTGTGACTAAATTGTATGATGGTGAAATGAATAGTGAATCTATCGCACAATTTGTACAAGAAGAGTTTGGTGAAGGAGTTGCTAATGTAACTAATGAGCCAGTTCAAGAGCCTACTGTTGCTGACAACGTTGTTCAAGCTCAATCACGTGTAGAGCAACTAAATAAAGTTGGAGTAGACAATAAGCCACTGGATACAATGGCTGAGTTCAAACAATTTGTTAATTCTTCAGAAACAAGTACAAAACAATCTATCGCTGCCAAATTGGCAATGATGGAGCAACAAGACAAATAATTTAGGAGATTCAAATGGGCGCAATAACAACCCCTGACCCAATCTACACAAGCGATATAAATAATTTTCAAGGAGAATTATTTCGTGTAGGTGGTCAAAGAACACCTTTTTTATCTGCAATGGGTGGTTTGTCAGGCGGAGGAAAAGTAATACAATCTACTTTCTTCCAATTCCAAACTGCTGATAACGAGACAATCTCTTCAGCACCTACAGAAGGAACTGAAGGCGGACAGCCAACAGAATACCTTGGTAGAAATAGAGGAGCGTATACTCAGGTTACGCAGATATTTCATAAAGGTGTAAAAATGTCATACACAGCTATGGCAGCTTACAACCAACAAAATGCCTTTTCTTTAGGCGCAGCAGGATTCAACACCTCAGACGGTGACGGAACACTTACTGCTGGAGACAAGTTAGCTCTTTTCGGAGGTAACCCAATAACAGACGAACTAGCAGAACAACTAGAACTTGCATTAGAAAAAGTTGCTAGGGAAGTAGAATACTTCGCTATCAATGGTACTTTTGCAGATGGTGTTCATGCCTCTGACCCTGTTGGAGACAATAGAACATTTAGAGGACTTGCAGCTCATACTGCGTTGAATGGTGGTAACACATATTTCAACACAAGTACAGAAGCTACAGGTGGTACTGCTAAGAAACTCGACTGGGATGGCGTAGCAAAATCATTAAAGACACTTTATGATGCTTCAGCACCAGTTAAGAATCCAGTCCTATTGGTTAACTCAGCTAACATGTTAGAACTTAACAAGCAGCTACATACCCCACAATCAGGTGGTACAACTGCTGCTGTTCTTCCAAGAGACAGAAATGTAGGAGGTATCGACATTGATACTATCATTACACCATTTGGCTCTATTGGAATGATGGTTCTTGACTCAAACATCTTAGGAAGCAATGATGCTTATATCGTAGATATGGCTTATGTAAGTCCTATCTTCACAAACATTCCTGGTAAAGGAACTGTTTTCGTAAGAGACATTGACCAAGACGACTATGCAAGAGTTGCAAAAGCAATCTATATGGAGATGGGAATAGACTTCGGTCCTCCACAATATCACCTTCACATAGACGAAATTGCTACTCCGTAGTAATTAATTTGAAGATTAGGGTGGAACTCCACCTCCACCCTTTTCTTCTGCTATAGTAAGGAAGATATGTACAAGACAAACGTAAAAGAAGTTTTAATAGATGTTTCTGATAACACAACTATATCTAGTGGCGTAAACACAGATGGCATGTTACTTACAGGAATAGTATTCCCTGCAACTATGACAGGTACAGAAGTTACTTTTGATTTTTCTGTAGACAATACCAACTGGTATGATGTTGTAGAAACAGATGGAACTGCAGTAACATACACAGTCACAGCAGGTGATGTTGTAAGAGTAGACCCTAGTGGTTGGGCTTTTGCATCAAGTGGGTTTATTAGAGTTACATCAGGTAGTGCTGAAGCAGCAGACAGAAGCATAAAGTTAATATTTAGAACAGCCTAGGAGGACCAATGAGTACGACTATTGGTGACCTTGTCGATAGGACTTACCGAGAATATCTCGAACCTATGGATGACTTGGTTAGTTATACAACACTAACAACTGGTGTAAACACTACTGATACAGAAATTGTTTTCAATGGTGATTTGTTATCTGTTGAAGAAGAAGATGCTTTAGATGCAGGAACTATAATTGAAATAGGTCAAGAGCTTATGCTATGTAAAGACCTTAACGCTGTTACTAATACAATAACTGTAACAAGAGGTGCTAGAGGAACTGCTGCAGCAACACATACAGCAGGTGACTTAATTAAAATAGCACCACCATTTCCAAGGAAGAATGTGTTTGATGCAGTATCTGACCAAATAAAAAACTTATATCCTACACTATTTGCTGTTGAAACTAAAACAGTTACCGCAGCAGTAGGCTATGAAATACTTGGAACACACGGAACTGACGAAGATAATAATAATTATTTAGTTGCTCCTATAAAAGCAATATCACAATATACAGATTTTTCAGCTAACTCCGATTCAACTGGAATACAGTACAGAGGTGTCACAGTAGAGTTAATAGACTTACCTAATCCGTTTGCATACGTAGATAGTGATGGTGTGTCAAGAACTAAAACATATACAACTGGACCAAATGTAGTAAACGCAATACAAACATATAATATACAACAAGGTCATACCGTATATGTAACATTTAAAAAGAAGTTTATAGACCCTACTGCTGAGACAGATACACTTGCAACAGTAGGATTAGAAGACGAATACGAACCAATTATTATGGCAGGAGTTGCAGCACAACTTATGTCAGGTAGAGATATACCAACAGCAACTGCAGACTACATAACAGACCAGTTATCCGTCAGTAACTTTCCTGTTGATTCTGCTACTAGAATTAGAAACTCTCTTCTTGCATACCAAAGAGCTTTAATACAACAAGCACGAAAGGACCTTAGAGCTAGATATCCTGAACCAGTTACTATCAACAGTATAAGTTACGGATAATGCCTAGAGTAGCAACTACAATCAATATATCTAACCCAAAGAGATATGGGTATGATGTAAGAATAGATGACATACTACTTCGTTCTGCTGTTGGTCCAGGTAGAGAAATGCAAATACAATCATCAGATGTACAAGAAGGTCAGGTTAATGTCAAGCAAAATGCAGAGGACTTTACTTCTAACTTAGGTCGTATCTATTCAAGAAACAACTTTGCAGGTGGACAAGGATTAGATACAGCACATAGAGCTAATGGTACGCCTAAAGATACAACAAGATTTTTTGATAGCAAAGGTGTAGATGTCTTTCATGGAGATGATGAAACTTCTTATCACACTCATTTGTTATACACAACTGCAGCAGAAAGTATTAGCTTTAGTTCAGATAATAACTATATGGCTAGAACTACTAATGGAAATATTTATGTAGCTGATGGTACAACTATTTATGAAAGCACAGATGATGGAGATACTTGGACAGCTATGACATCTACTGGAATACTTTATGCTATTACAGGTATTGCTGCTTTTGGAAATACAATTTATGTAACTACTGGAACTGCAGGAACAACTAATACACAGTTTGCACATTATGAACCAGGTGGTCATGGTTGGGCAGTACACAATACAGGTTTTACTGGTGGAATATTTACAGGTGTTTGGTTTGTAAAAGATAGATTAGTTGTTACAGCTAATGATGGAGATGCAGAATATTTATGGGAAGGTGACCCATTTGCAGACAGTTGGGCATCTGATTTTGCTACTGGTGATGCAATAATTACTGTAGAACCTACACACGAATTTACTTCTGTTGTAGATGCAGGTGCAGTTGTACTTGCAGGTAGTACAAATGAAAATGTTTATTCACTTAAAGATGTATCAGGAACATTAACACTACAAGGACAGACACACATACCTTTTGAACAGATACATTCTATGGCAGCTACAGAAGGAATTGTATTCTTAGGAACACAAGAAACTTCAAGAACTGTTGGTAGATTATATCGTGCAGATTTAACAGTTGCAGATAACTTATATGTATTAGCTAACAGACAATTAGTAAAAGAATGGGTAGAAACTGGAATTGATACTACACCACATTCTATGTTTGTATCAAGAGATAGCGTGTATATGGGTGTCAATGAAGGAACAAATGATACTAACTTATGGAGATATTATCTACCTACTGCAGGACTTGCAAGAGATTTAAACACATCTGGTAATGGTTTAGTTAAAGGCATTACACAAGGAGATGGAAAGTTTGTTATATCTGTTGCAAATTCTGATGTATATAAAGAAACATCTACATACGAAACCGAAGGTTATATTATAATGTCAGCAGCAGATTTCTTTACAGCAGAAAGTAAACAGTTTGTTGGTGCAGAGATATCTACCTTTGCTTTACCTAGCAATACATCAGTAGAACTTTATTATTCTACTAAGTTTGAAGCACTAGATAATCCTACAGATGGTTCATTTCAATTAGCATTGGACCAAGCTGCAGGTATTGGTGATACTGAGAAACAGATAGCAGAAGTATCAAGGTATATAGTTGGTAAAGTAATACTTAAATCAGAAGCAGGTGCAGATACACCTAAGTTAAAGTCAGTACAGTTTCGTGCATTGGCTAGACCTGAATTGGTAGTAGCACAGATACCTATAAACATATCTGATAGAGTAGAAAGACCTGGAAGGAAACCTGTAAAGGTTAAAGGTTTAGGAGATACACTGTATTCAGCGTTGCGTTCTAAAGAAGGTGACTCTGTAACACTAGAACTATTTGACCCTGCAGAAATTATAAGAGGTGTGGTAGAGAGAATT
>Ga0209932_1000273_pt1 | contig 14561 bp, 12 predicted proteins | sample SalPon2_B_H2O_MG_2_FD_185728 | JGI IMG/M metagenome (GOLD analysis project Ga0209932, IMG submission 185728) | Salt pond water microbial communities from South San Francisco under conditions of wetland restoration - Salt Pond MetaG SF2_B_H2O_MG... ...
CAATAATAGTATTAGCAGGAACTGCCTGTGTAACACCACTTCCAACAACAGCATCTGTTGTATTAATGCCAAGAATTTGATCTGCCTTCGCATCAATAATACCAACTCTCAGTCCATTTCCCCACGAACCGGGATTTCTTGCGGCAACTACTACATCAGTAATAGTATTTTCATCGTATCCAAGTTCTTCATAATGATCTAAACTTTTGATTTTAATGCTGGTACCAACACCAACCATTGCATTTATAAGACCAGTATCATCTGCTCTTACAACACTAAGTGATCCACCATATGCCAAGAAAGAAGAAGCAGTGAGCCAGTGCTCATAGTGCTTATCTGTTCCGTATGGTCTTCCGAAGACTTCTAATAAGTCCTTTTCGCTCCCGACTATTGTAGGAACTTCTACAGGACCTTGTGCGAAAGGTGAAACAATCGCACCAATGCTAGCAGAAGTTGGATCAACTCTGCCTACAGTTAGGTCTACTTCCCTTACTACAATACCAGGAGATGCTAAATTTAGTGGCATCTTGTTTTTCCCTCGCAGCCAAATTTATCTAAAAATATTTATGAAAAGGGGTATTTCTAATGGGGAAACAGTGCGTGAATATTTACCAATCAGGATATTCCCATTTTGATTGGATTTTCTTTTTGGACTTAATTCTTTTTATAGTACATTCTTTACATTCATAAGAGTATGCTGATGGTAAGGTCTTTCTATCTTTTCTTGTGAGGTAATAATCTTCTATGAGATTTTTAATCTTCCCACAAACTCTACACTTGCGGTCAAAAAATAACAAATGTTCTAGTTCTATCTCGTCATCAAAAGACATTACATATAATCCCACATATATGAACGATCACCATATTCATCGGTATGCCATCTATCCCCGTTCGCATCTACAAAACTTTCTCCACTATCTAAACCATCGGAAATAAATCCAAAAGGTGCCATATCCTGCTCAATCTGATTTTTTTGTTCTTCATAAATTCTTTTTCGGACATCATTTTCTGTCATCTCCTTAAAATAATCTTGTGCAACTAACCAAGAGAATATTACAAGACACATTGCAAGGTCATCATTGCATCCTTCTTCTGCTTCAAAAGAATTTCCTCTTTGGGCAAAAGTTGTCAACTCTGATATGATTTCATAGTCGGATGCAATTAATTTATCATCCTCAATAAGTGTCTTTAAATTAGAACATCCCAATTTTTTAACAGAAGATGTTGTTCTAACTCCAAGTTGAGATTTCTTTCCACTAAATCCAGATCCGACAACTTGTCCATTTCTTCCCCTCATAGCACACATAAGAATATTTTCATATTCCAAATCATACTGAAGAATACTTGCAACTTGATCTCCAATATCATTCACCTCAATCAATAACCAAGATTGATTATATGCCTTTGCTACATCCAAAATAATATTTGGAAATAACATTGGTTTAACTTCATTATTGCGATATTTGCCTACAACTTTATAGGGAAATTCTGTAATATCAAAAATAATAAATGCAGAATAGTCATTGCCCAATCCACGAGCAACGTCTACAGTAATCAGATAATTGTGCTCTTGTTTTGGTTCTTCATAAATATCCAACCCTGCATTCTTTTTAATAGGATCTTCATAAACCAACATCTTAAGTTTTGCTGGATTAATAAGAGTATTGACCGATCCTAAGAACTCACACTCAAACTCAACCTTAAACTGTTGCTCGGAAGTGTTAGCAATCGTTTGCTCCTTCCAAACAATATCTCTACCAGGAACTTCGGACCAATGTACTTCTGTTGGAATATATTCATTCTTACCTTTTTCTGCATCATGCCACATACGGTAGAAGTGATTCATACCATGAGGGGTGGATACAATAATTACTTTTGTGTTTTTGCCAGAAGTAATAGTAGGATAAACAGATGCAAAGAACGAGTCTGCAACATGGTTTGGTACGAAAGCGAATTCGTCGAGGAAGAGGATATTAAACGACATGCCTCGGACAGCACTCGCAGATGTAGAAGCTGCCAATATTTTACTGCCATTTTCTAATTCGATTGAACCTTTATTCCAGGATATAATACCCTGCTGCATCCATTTAGGCAAGTTTTCATAGGCAGTTGCTAATCTTCCCAACAATTCTCTTGCAGTTGCTGCCTTGTTTGCCAGAATGCCAATATTAACACTATCATTAAAGATAAGATAATGAAGAAGATATGATACAACAGTTGTAGATTTGCCCGTCTGTCTTGGCATCTTACAGATGTTAAATCTATTATTATGAAAATTTTGAATTAATTTTTGTTGAAAGTGATATGGACTAAACTGAGTTAATCCTTCATCAAGAGAAACAATCTTAACATAATTTTTTGCAAAATATATTGGATCTTCCCTACATTTAATGAATTCAATAACTTGCTCTTCAGTAAACTGAATAGAAGTATTTGCCTTTTTTAATAATGGATTGCCAAGATAAACTTCACTCATAATAAACCTCCAATTAATAATTACCTTTGTTCAATCCAGTTAAGTACCGCAAGTGTTGCTTTGTTGGTATTGGGAGAGGCACAGGCAAGAGTGTAAGTATCACTGATTGTACCAATACCAGATCTTCCAAGTTGCAATGCTGCTTTATCATCAACATCAACCAGAGAGGCACCACCAGCAATCGTAAATCCTGAGAGAAGTGCTTGACCTCCAGTGAGTGCAGTTGCTGTAGTATCATATTGCATAAAGGAGTTTGGATCTGGATGATCTGTCCAACTCGCACCAGTCAAAGTTGAGTTCTGGTAAAGTCTCCAATAAACATTCGTGTTATCGTTCGTTACTGCCTGTAGAGATCTCAACAACATAACTGCCTTAAGTGCAGATGTCTTAAGACGCAAACTGATTACTGGATAGAAGGTGTTTGCGTTAGTCAAAGTTGTTCCAGTGATGGCATTTGAGACACTCAACAAAGTACCAAGTTTTTCTGGTTCACCTTCTTGGATCAGAGAGTTAGAACCCTGATAGAGATAATGAGTTCCAGCAACACCAGTTACATTCTCAATCTCACAACGAATTGGAAGGAATGGACTTCTACACCAAACTAAATCATTGACATTTGAGTTCTCAAATTCATGGCTAACAATAGTCTCATTTTTTATTAACCAATTAAATGTTACACCACCTGCACCATACCATTCATAGTTAATGGAAATCATCTGCTGTTTTGTAGCATCAGCAGTTACACCAGTGTATCCATTACCATCAAACTTTTCACCGTTCCAGTTTTCTCTGGTTACTCTTGTTTCTGTAGTGATACCAGTTGCACTGCTGCGAATTACATAAGAATATGTTCCTCCATCATCCTCAAAGTAAGCACCATCATTATCATCAAACAATCCAAATCTTCTGCGAATACCGACTTGTGGTGCCTCTAGACGAATTGCAAATGCGAGAGTTGCTGGTCTACCAGGAATGTATCTCATTACCTGTTTAGTCTGCCTGACAACCTTACTACCAGCAGTAGAACCAACTTCCATAACCACATTACTGGAACTGGCATTATGAGTAGCAGTTGCAACACCAACTAAACTCTCATCCCAAACATCAGTCTCCTTACCATACTGGAAGGTATTAAAGAAAACTGTTTGGAAAGGAGCAACCTTTAGTCTGTTATTGTCGGAAAACTGAGGTCTCCAGTCAGTCTGGTTTCCCCAGTGATCTGCGATGTTGAAAACTTCAAATAAAGATCTTTCCTGGTTTAGAAAGTCCTGTGTGTTCTTATTCCACTGAGCCATTAATCACTCCACGATAATCTTTCTGGTTGATATCTCTGTGCGTTTTTGATTCTAGAAGTATTTACCTGGCCAGGATAGATCTGATGAACAATCGCTCCAGGATACTCTCCTTGAATTTGTTCTGCGAGTTCATTCTTAGAAATCATTGTACCCTCTACTTCTAGACGATACATCTTTCCTTCCCAGACAACATCGGCAAAAAATGACTCTTGTGCCTGTTCTGGTTGGGAACCCCCCACATTGAGGGTTCCATTGAAATCACCATTGATGGTGATGCTTTCTGAGAGAAATTGTTGAAAACTTTTCATGGTTCAGCACTTCCAACGACGACGGGCTTTACAGACAGGTTTATCTGGGGTCTTAGAACAATCAATGTTATGCATATCTTGCTGACCCTTAGAACGGGCACAGAAGGACTTACGTCTCTTTGCATCCTTACTTCCTGGTTTTGGATCACCAGTTACGGCAGTCTTTAATTTGGAACCTGGGTTCTCACGACGATATGCCTTAACTGCTGCAGGACTCATTCCATCAGTTTTATCTGATTTATTAACCTTTTGCCAGTCTTCAGACATATCTCCACCTTCTACCTCTTCAGCATTATCTTCCCAATACTTGGGTCCATAAGCACATTGAGATTTTGTTTCAACTTTTTTACACTTGGGGCAATATTTTTTTACAGATGCTTCTGATAACTCTTCCCTCCAATCAAAAAATTCTTCTTTTTTGACTTTTACTTTTTTAGCATTCCCGGTTCTAAACTTACCAAATGGAGTTGGAAGTTCCTCTCCATATTCTCCCTTACTTTTTTCAACTTTATCTTGAGAATCTACGTCACCATCGACATCATAATCAATTCTTTTTGTTGCTTTCTTGGAAAGTTTTTGTAAATTTCCACCACCAATATTAGATTCTTCCTTTTCTTCTTTCATTTTTTCACGTTTTGCTTTTGCTTTTGCAAGAAGTCTCTGCTTAGCTGCTTCCCTCTCATCTTTTGGGATGGGAGTTACTGCACCCACTTTCTGATCAACATCACCAGGAGCATATCCTTCTTTTTTTACGCAGTTATTATAAGTTTTACCAAACATTTTTTTAGTTCCTTTCTTTTCATATCCTTTCCAACACTTTTGCCCCTCATCAATCTGCTGACCACCTGTGATTGGTTCTGGTTTGATAATATCTACAAATTCATATTCAGTTGCTTGAAAATCATCTCTCCAGTTAGAGAACTCATAAGACTCTGATTTATTGCCCCAGTTATCGGCACCAACTTTGCGGCACTTTACAAGTGCTCCAGATGCATAAGCAGAAGGCCAAACAGAATAACGTGACTTCACTTTATGGTAGCAGGCATCTTTTTTGCCACTACCTTTTCCTGGTTTATCTTTTGCCTCTGTTACTTCTACCTCTTCCTTTTTCATTTTCTTCTTGGGATCCGTAGAAACATACGTTGGTTTAGCAGCACCAGACTTTTGTTGTTGTCCAGGATCTGCTTTTTTCTTTCTTCTAGCAGCAGAAAGTCTTTCCGATTTAGTCATACTTGCTCTTTTTGCTGAAGAAACGCATTTGGGTGTTCCTTCACCAGGTTCATCACTTGCACAAGTCCCACCTGTGACTACATTGACCCAACCACCTTTACCATCTTTTGATTTGGACTTACCAAACCAATCACGAAGACCCTCTTCATTCACATTTTCTTCATTAGTTACATAATCTGCTGCAGTGTCAATATAATCTGCTGCCTTTGTAATTTTAGATTGTACCCATGCTTTAAGTTCACCCTCACCCTTTTTCCCCATCTTCTTTTGAAGACGTTTTGTGGCATTCGCAATAGTTTTTAATTCTGAACGAGCCATAGAATATTCATGATCTTTTTTCTCTTCAGTCATTTTTTTCTTTTGACCTTGACAATGGGCACGTTGACTAAATCCTTTTGGGTTATTGCAGTCAATTGACTTTTTATATTTTTCTGACCAACCCATTAGAAAATATTTTACTCTCTATTATTTAGAAAACCTTGCTTTAGCATTTTTTGTAGTTCTGATGTCGATCCAACAAATACTGCATTATTAGTGACATTATTAGTAGTCTTTTTAGAATCCTCTTCAACGTCCTTAAGTTTTTTCTGAAGATCTATCAACTTGTCGGTAGTATCAGCAACACTCTTAATCAACTGCCCTGCGACCTCGTATGCTCTTGGACTACCTCCTTCACCTGCTACCTCCATAATGCCGTTGATTGCCTCCTGACCCTTTTCTATGAGGGAGTAGAGGTTTGCACGACTATACTCATAATCTTTATCAATATGACCATCTCTCGTCGTATTGATAGGTTTAATCTCAGAAGACTTATTTTCAGATTCAATAATATCACTCGTTGTATTGAGTGCATTATCTATCGATTCATAATTATTAGACATAACTATTAAATATCAGTTTGTTGGGTTGGGCTGTATTGTTTGGAATCCTGGAAAAAATCCCATTCCTCATTAAATCCAAAATCATCTCCAGGTTCAAGAAGTGCATCGTCAATTGAATTAATCACTCCATCATTATTCTTATCTTCAAGTGCTTTAGGTGTTACTGTATATCTTACTTCACGTTTTGCAGTTTGGGTATTTGTGCCCGAATACATATCAACTTGAACCTTACGAATAAGACCATCTGTAGAATCTGCAATAGGGCCGAATAGATATGTTTTTGCAGTGAATCTTAAAGTATAGATAAGTGCTCTTCTAGTTGAAAAATCTCCCTCATAGTCATCTTGAAAATCGATACTATCAAGAACTATAGGAACATCTCTTTTTTCTCCGATAGAATCTACCAAATCGATTGTTAAATTAAAAGATGGTTGAAAAAATGGTAATATTTGTTCTACTATTTGTAGTGCATCATCATTTAATTTGCTGAAAATATTTAATTCGAACGTAATATTATAAGGAACGGGCATGTATACCTTTTTTACATTCCCTCCATCATCGCAAGTTTTAAATGTTTGAGTAATTCCAGTTTTTCTTGTTGGATCATATTGTATTCCAATCATCTCAAATGACATTCTTGGAAGTGTAATAGCAACAGATTTTGATAATTCTGCCTGCTGTTGAATTTTTGCTAGAAATTTCTGAGAAGGTCCATATGATAAACCAACCTTAGTTTCATCAGCAACACTATTATCTTTGTTTAGATGTCTAATATAAACATTATTAAATAGAGTTCCAAATCCTACGATTGTTTTTCTTATAATTTCGTGATAAAAATATGTTCCTAACATTAGTATTCTCCAAATGGATTTATTTCAGTAAAATCTAATATATTATCCGCTTCTATTTCAATCTCTTCATTTGTGTCGTAAGATTCTTCATAACTATTATTATCATATGATTTAAGTATATAGGTTGCAGAAGATGCTGAACCTACAATAACTTCTCCTCTAGAGAATTGTCCGCTATTCACTGCAACTTTAAGGTCTCTGGGAGGATAATTAACATCTAAATCTGTACGGAGTTTGTATGATCTAACTTCTGCTGTTGTTCCTGAAAGTGATCCAGTCACAGTTTCTCCATATACATAAGTTCCACCTATACTTACGGTAGAAGCAGAAGAAATTTGAACTGTTGGTGCTTCTGTATATCCAAAACCAGAATTTACGATTTGAATTCCAGTAATAGTTCCTGTACTTGTATTAAATGTTGCCTTTGCAATCGCAGAGGTTGATGCAATTCCAACAACAGTTACTGTTGGTTCAGTGTAATAATTTCTTCCACTATTTGTAATTGTAAATTCATTAACTGCACCATTTGCAACTATTGAGGTTGCCGCGGCACCGATGCCACCACCTCCAGAAATTGTAACTGTCGGAGGATTTACTGTGCTATATCCACGTCCACCAAAAGTGAGTCTTATTGAACTTATTGATTTTGCATCACCAATAGAAGTTGTGATTGCTACAGCAGTTGCATTATCACTAGAATTTCCTGTTGGAGATGAATCAATAGTTACTGTTGGGGTTGATGTATAAGAAGATCCATCATCGGTTAATATGATTTGGCTTATGACACCATCATCAATAGATGCTGTTGCTGTAGCAGTAACTCCAGTTCCATCTAAAGTGAGAGAAGTGATATAACCCTCATCTTCTACTGTCTTATCAATTTCTTCAATAGATGTGTCAATATCTTCATTTTCATATTCATAAAGTTCGCATTGGAGTTCAAAGACATAATTTTTGCCTAATTGATAAAAAGGTTTTTCATGCTCAACTCTTTTAATTTCAAATAATCTTTGTCCCAAAGGAAAATATATTAAGTCTCCTTCTTTAGGTCTAGTCGTCAACTCTACTTCATAATCTGTTATTCTTTCTTTATCAATTCCAACTTGTCTTCCGGACATCAATGGAACAATAAACTCTTCAAATCTTTCTTTTGATATAACTAAATTAATTTCATTTTTTAATCTCAATCCAAACTTAGTCATCAAATCACTACCAGGTGCATATCCTTCATAATTTTCTAGATATGCTTCAATAATATAATTATCATCAAATTTTGAGGTTTCGACCTCTTTAAATATATCGTCAGTTCTTATAAATTTTCTTGGAATGTAATAGACATCTATTCCATATATTTTTAACTGCTCATTAATTAAATCTTGAATCAAGTATTGTTCATTAGAAGAACCTTGTAAGAAAAAAGGATTTAATGCCATAATTATCCTATAAGATCGATTGGTGGAAGTTCATATTCCATAGACATTCTTTGCTTTATATCCTCAAGTTCTCTTTGAGCATCTTCATATATTTGTCTTCCATTTAATTCAATCCCGCCTGGAAGTTTGACACCATTAAATTTAATTAGATTTTGACCCCACTGCCTCTTTATGAGAGAAGTCAAGTATTTCTTCATAAAACTATCATTATAGATTTTGCTGAAATCTTCTGGATCAAGAGCTCTATGGCAATCAATCACAAAAAAAGTATCTTTTGATTGTGCTCCCCAATCAATATCTAAGTATAATCTATTTTGTCTTTTATTGAATCGTATTTGCTTATCTGTAGTCAATAAGAAATCAATATCTTCCAGATAAGATTTCGTCATTGCATATTGCAAAAGTTCTACGGAATTGAAATAGTATAAGTCATTCAAAAATAGTTGATACTTGATACTAAACATTCCACCGGAAATAGAACTGGTATCAAATTTAAATATTTTTTCAATACCAATTACGGAATCTGGAACTTGAATATAGTTTGATGTTTCGTAAAAATTAAAAGTAGTGGAAATGCCAGAAATATTGGAAGTTCCTGTAGTAGTAACTATTCCAACACCATCAGTTCCTCCTGCCTTTCCCCTATCAAGGTCTTCCTGAGTAACTTTATATTTCAAGTACATTCTTTCGACACCATCATAATGTCTTTCATTAAAATATTGAATTGCATCATCTACCAAATCATCTATTTGCTCATCAGCAACATTGATTTCCAGAACAGGGGCACCTAATTGTCTTAGACAATAATCTATCAATCCTTGTCTTGTGCTTGGTTTTGCCACTAGTATTCTCCTCCATCAATAGTGCTTGTCCATACAGGAGTTCCTATTCCTGCTGTTTCTAGTGTTGTTAATATATAGTTACTTGTATCAATTGCAGACTCTGTACTAGCTGCTCCAGTTAATTTTCCATTATTATCAAAAAATGCAATACCATTAGGTCCATCATATTCATTATCATAATAAAGACCTTCAGTAACTGATACAAATCCAACAATATTTAAATCACCGGAAATATCTAAATTATTTGCAAATGTGGATATGCCAGATACATATAAATTATTGGTAGTTACCAGTCCAGAAAATAGACCATTTCTCCATCTTTGAGATATTATACCAAGATCATAAGTATTATCTGTATTTGGAACTAAATTAGATATAAATTCACCAGAAACATTAATATCATCACCTACAGAATCGCCAATCCCAATAGTGCCTCCTCTAAAGATGGCACTTCCAATAAATTCTGATGTTCCGTTTACAGTTAGTCCACCACCAACAACTACATCGTTAGAAATGTCAACCGATGCATTGATATCAACATTAGAAGAAAAGGTTGATAATCCAGTTACAGTTAATGCATTACCAACAGTAAGATTTTTATTAATCCCAACTCCACCATCAATTTGAACTGCACCGGAGTTTGGATCACCTAAAATGTTATCAGTAGTATTTGTATAATAAGCAATTCCACCAATTGTTGAAGATGATGAATCAATGACACTTGTCATTATAAATTTTTGGGATGGTAAATCCCAAACAAGGATCATTCCATCTTCAGTTTTAAAATCACTATTTACATCTCTTAAATCGATTAAATTTGATGGAGGAGAAGATGCATTTGATAAAACACGAACTACATTTTGAGATCCGACTCTAGCTCTTATTTCTGGCATTATCTAGTCACTCCTGGTCTTACTAGTGCTGAACCTTCTACTAACTTCAGCACAGATCCACCATTTGTTGTTGCCTTAATGTCATAAACATACCTACCTTCTTTTAAATCGGAAGTAATTGTGGATCCTAATGATATTTCAATCTGTCCTTGAGTAGGATTTGTAATTGTAGATGCAAAAGAAACTGCCGATGAAGATGTGTAAGTTTTTCTGAGTTGAGATTCTATCGTATACCCAGTCAAGTCCAATAAGTTAGTTGTGACTGTATCTTCCAATATAAACGTAGTATCAAAATTAAATCCCTGCTCAATTACTATATTTGATACAAATACTGCCATTATTCAGATGAGCATATGTTCCTTTAGATATTTATATTATTGGATATGGAAGATCTTATTTATTCAGAAAATCTTTAAGTAAAGATTTTATTTCTTCAATATCACGTTTCATATCATCCAACTCTTCTTTTTGAGATTTTTGAGACTCAATTCTTTTAATTCGTTGATTATAACCTAAAGTATCGTAATTAATGATGGCACCGGTATCCCCATCTCGATAAAGATGAGGATGATCTTTAACTTTAATTAATTTTGTCATTTCAATGCAAGAGTTCTAAGGTCTCTAATTATTGGATAGTTTGCCTGATCGCTAGAGGACATAACAACTTTAATTCTATATCCACTAAAATCTGGAAGATCATTTGCAGTAAATTCATATTCCAGATACTGACCTTTCTCACTTGCAGGAACTCTAACATCAGGTCTTCCATCATTTAATGCTGCATTTACAACTCTCAAGGATCCTTCCGAAGTTGATTGTAAATTATTATATCCTGGGAATAATTCAAATTGCTGTTCAATTCCTACAGAATCTTCTCTAACTAAACTATAAAGAACTCTAATATCTGCTGGATCGGGTCTGTAAGCAGTCAATATAACTTTGAGAGAATCTGCTGGTTGTGCAAGAGACACTGCATTTGAAACATAAACAGATTCGTGAGGATCTGCAGAAATTGAATTTACTCTAGAGTCTCCTGCATAATTTGTTATCGGTTTGTTGATATTGTCGGAAATAAATTCTACCGTAGAGTCATTAATGAATATCATTGGAGAAAGATTTTCATTAGATGTATTTAAAGTCAATGTAGAATTGAAAGATCTTCTTCCAGATACATTGTCAAATGCAGATTGATTTAGTTCATTGACTCTAGAACAAACCATACGAACAGAACTTAAATCGTTTTCTTGATTTGGAGTTACTGGTTCAATATTATTTGCCAAATTGAAAGAAACTTCATTACCATCAACACTTGTTCCTGAAGTACTTCTAATATTTGCAGATACTGAAGTTTGTCTTCCTGGAGATAAAATATTAAATCTTGGATTAATTCTGTTGAATAATATATTTTCAGTTGCTTTGATTTCATTTCCTCCACCAATTAATTCCGAAGCAAATGATACTTGGGGATAAGTTCCGTCAGTAGATCTATTATTACTACTGATAGATTTTCCTTCTATGGTTGATGTTGTTCCTCTATCAATCTCAATATAATATGAATTACTTTCAATTCCAGTATCGGAAATATCATAAACTACATTATTAATTCTTCGTAAAGATATTCCAGCAAATTCATATTTAAATACTTTTGCACCAACCTCATGATTTTCTACAATACCTTCTATTGCTCTTGCCTTGACAGTCAATTGATTTGAAGATGCTGCACTATATTCAATAACTTCATCTCCAATTTTAATATATCCCAAATTTGTTGCACTTACTGGTTGTCCCTCAAAAGTTTCGAACACTGAAGAATCTTCAACCTGAATGAATCCACCCAATCCAGTTGTAAAATCAATACTTGTCCTTAAAGTAGATGGTGCAGTATCAGATTCAATATCGTTTAACTTAACTTTATTGTTGTTTGCATACATCCCATGATTAAAATGCTGAACCTGCAAATAATTTCCAGAATTTAATTCAGAATCTGGGGTTGAACTTGTAACATTTGTCGATGCTAGAGAGACAGTTGTGGAATCTGTATCATAATAAACTAATGGACCAGTCGGAATTGATCCTTGAACATTAGTAAGATATAATGTGTCAATACCATTAATTTGAGATATTGTAATAATAGCATCTCTTCCAGTTTCATTTGATCCATTTTCAATGGTAATAATATCACCTTCTTGATATCCATTTCCAGGATTGTTTATCGATAAACCAGTAATAGCACCATCGGAATCGATAGAGTCAATATCCAATGTCAAATTGGTTCCCTGACCAAAAACATTAAGAGTAGAAACATTACTACGAGATGTGTAACCTGTACCTGCATTCGTTGTCGTGATTCCAGAAACAGAACTTCCTGTAGAAACAATAGTTCCAAAAGAGTTTCCTGCACCTGCAATTCTTCTTCCGGAAGTTAAAATATTGAGTAATGAATCTCCAGAAGAAATTGTAGTAATTCCAAGAGTTACATTTTTTGGTAGTGCTGTAAGGGCATTATTTTGTAGAGTTGGGACATATCCATTACTCTCATCAAGTGGAGGGTTGCCAAAATGTACGATACCGATATTTGATGCAAATCTTGCTTTATAGAGTTTAAATTTAAGATCAGATTCTTGTGCAGGAGTCCATGTAGATCCATTTTGAGACTTGAATAAACTTCCAAGTGCAAATTGTTTTGAATATATTATTGCCTCAGAATCTGGTAAACTCTGAGTATCAATAGTTTTCTCTCCCATTTTCGCAGTCCAAACCTCATATTGATCCGAATTTGGGGCAAGTAAAACTACTGCATATTCTTGTCCTGGAGCAAGATAAATTGGATAATCAAACTTAACTCTAGTTGGTACTCGACCATTATTAGATACTGAGATTTCATCTGGTGATAAAGTTTTTGCCTCTCCAATAGAATTTAAAGTGGGAATTCCCAATTGAACAGTTCTTATTTGAACTGTAAGTGGTTGATTTCCACTCGGTTTTGATGCAAAAAACAAATCTAGTTCTGTCAAAAATACTCCATTATCATCATCATTATCTCCACTGAAGTCAGGAGCCTCAATGTCTCTACCAACAGTAAAAGTTTGAGCTAACGGATCTTGTCTACGTTCTTGTCTAGGTTCTTGTCTACGTTCTTGTCTACGTTGTCTACGTTCAATTGTCGTAGTTGTAGTATTTGTGGTAGTTGTTGTGGTAGTATTTGTAATTACATTTTGTAATATTCGGAAAGTTCCATTCACATTATAAGTTGCAGTGCCGGAAGAAATAAGAGTGCTTCCTGGTATTTGAGTTTGATTTGTAGAACTACTAGTCAATTTATAAGTTTTCTTGCCGGTAAGAATTCTTGGATTTGGTGCCGGATTTTTGTGTGGATCTTTGATAAAGAATGATCCGAACAAAGATCCATTAACATCGGAAATGAGTCTTAAATCTTTTACATATGCAATTGCTCCACTAGTCTGACCAACTATCTTTGCACCTTTTTCGATATACCCACTAAAATTTCCTTGTGCTTCAGCAGATAAAGAATTCAGATCAATGTTTATAGTCTTTGAAGACTGACTATATCTAGAGGGTATGGATTCTGAAGTTATGTATGGATTGGTAGAATAAGTTTTTGTTGGGGAATTGAATTTGCCTGTTTTATGATTTGATGATGCTAATCTAAATGTTCCTATTCTCTTTTCACCATTAAATACCCTTACAGTTTCTCCAACTTGAAATGCTCCATTAGAAGATCCATAATTCCGTAAGGTGGAAGAATTTGCAATTTCAATAAGTTTTGGAATAAAATCTAAATTACTATGATTATCTAAGAATTGATAATGTTTTGCAAGAGGTCTGAAAAGAGTTCCAAAAAATGAAACATTTCTTGAACGAATATATTTTTCTGCTCCTGAAGAAACAAGGACAGTTTCTGAATTTATTTCTACATTTATTTCTCTTTGTGTATCTACCTCTGTTGTTCTTCTTACTTCTTCATTACCTTCCCCTATGATGATCCTTCTTTGAACACCTCTTTCAATATTAATATTTTTATTAATAATTTTTGGTTGAAGTTTAATGGTTCTCACCCAAGTATCAGTATCTGGTGAAAGTTTGACGAGAGCATTATATTCAACAATATGAAATGGGTTTACATTTTCAACTTGTGTTGCAAAAGATTGACCTAACCAATCTACAGAATCATATTTTAAAGTAATTGCATTACCAGTTTTTTGTACATTTGGATCTAATAAATCATAATTTTCTGTTAAATCTAACTCATTTTCTGCAATTTCTATTGCAGGAATAGGTCTCTGTTGTAAAGAATTTCTTGTAGCAAATGGTCTAAGTTCACCTCCAATAAT
>Ga0209932_1000274_pt1 | contig 14527 bp, 19 predicted proteins | sample SalPon2_B_H2O_MG_2_FD_185728 | JGI IMG/M metagenome (GOLD analysis project Ga0209932, IMG submission 185728) | Salt pond water microbial communities from South San Francisco under conditions of wetland restoration - Salt Pond MetaG SF2_B_H2O_MG... ...
AGTAAGGCAATTATCTATCCTCACTTATTTGGTAATATGTCTGATATTAGCACAATCAAAAAGTTTTGTCAAGATAAAAACATTAAGTTTATAGAGGACGCTTGCCAATCAATAGGGTCCAGTTATAATGGCGTTGTAGCTGGTTCGATAGGTGATATTAGTACCTTTAGTTTTAATGCAAATAAAGTTATATCAGGCATATCTGGTGGCGGTGCAATTTTAACAGATGGTGATACAAAAATATTTAAGAAGTTAAGAAAACATGGTGACCATGAGATGTTAGGTTACAATTCAAAGATGTTATTATTTAACGCTGAAGTTATAAATTTTAGACTTAAAAAATTAGATGAGTATATTAAAGGCAGGCAAGAGGTTGCAAAGTTATATGATAAACAATTAAAAGATTATGTAACAATACAACCAGTAAGTAATAATGTAAACCATAATTATCATAAGTATGTTATTAGATTGCAAAACAAAGATATACGAGATAAATTAAAAGACAAACTAGGTGCGAGTGTTCATTACCCTACACCCATACCTGAACATAAAATGTATAAGAACATACATCATAGAAAAGATAGTTTAGATATAACCAAAACAGTTTGTGATACAATATTAACTCTACCTATACACCCTTATATGGAAAAGAGAGAAGTTAATAAAGTTGTAGATACAATTCTCATATGTCTTGAACATGAAAATAATAACTTTGTAGAGTCTATGAAGAAAGTAATAGGCGATAATATATTTGATAAGAGTTTAATTGGTGAACAAACTGAAGACATATATGATTATATTATAGAAAAGTCATATCAATCACCAAGTTATATTGAAGAAGTGGAGTTTAATAATAAAACAAAATTAAAGATTGCTTTTAATAAGTTTTATTATAATAATATAGCATGAACTTTGCAAATATAAGACTTAATATAGAAAACAATCCTAGATGTACGTTAGAATGTTCTCAATGTAAAAGAACTACATACTTTTATTTAAATAATACTAAAAATGTTCCAGGTATTGATTTGTCCCTAAAAGATTTTAAAAAATGTTTAGATTTTTTTAAAGGTGGAATTACATTTGGCGGTCAATTGTCTGACCCGATATTTAATAAAGATTTTATAGAAATGTTAAAGATGTGTAAAGAAAACGAAATTGATACAGGAGTTTGTACAGCAGCTACAGGTAGAAAAGAAGATTGGTACAAAAAGGCTTTCTTAGCAAATTCAAATGCTAGTTGGACATTTGGTATAGATGGACCTCCTCATTTAAGTCATAAGTATAGAAAAAATCAGAATGGTGAATTTCTATTTGAAATGATGATGTTGGGTAAAGAAATGGGATTAAAAGTGTATTGGCAATATATTGTTTTTGATTATAACGAAAAGTATTTAGAAGATTGTAAAAAATATTCAAAACTTTTAAAAATAGATATGAAGTTATTATATTCACAAAGAAGTTTAAAAGGTATAAGTGACTTTAAATATGAATGACAAACTTAAAAATTATAAGTATGAACTTACTTTTCCAGATAAAGATAAAAATGAACTAAAGCCTAAATGTATTTACAATGACCAACAGCTTACCTTATCAAGTATGGGTTATTTTACACCTTGTTGTTGGGTTGATGATGAATTATATAGAAATCAACCTTGGGTAAAAAGTTTATTTAAAGAACATTTAAAATTACAAAATAATGAAAAAGTTGAAGACGTTTTTAAAAGTAAAGAATGGACAGATTTTTATAATATGTTAAGAAATAATCCAAAAGATGCTCCCCCTGTATGTTATAAATTTTGTAGTAAAGGTGTGATAACATATAAAAAAACAAAATCAGAAAAAATAAATCAACACAATAACATTGAAACAATAATAAGACATTAATGAAAACACTAGAAGAAATACAACAGAATTATTTAGCAATAGACTTTTTCTTATCAATGTCATGTAATAAGAATTGTCATTATTGTACCAGTTACACATTAGAAATGCGTAATCTTACGGTTGATATTGAATTTTTAAAACAAACATTACATTATTTAAGAAACTATAAAATCAGAGTATGTTTATTAGGTGGTGAACCAGGCCTTATTAAAAACTTAGATGAGGTAATAAATGAAATAAAAAAATATCCTAACTTTGTATGTTCAGTATTATCCAACTCATTTGTTCGTAAAAGATATCCACATATACTTGAAGATAAAGATATACTTTATGTTGAACATAATATACTAGATTGGTATGAAAATGAAGTAACAAAACTAGGTAACTTTGACTATGTGCCTGAGAATGATTTTAACAATTATAATGTTGTAGTAAGAACACCTAACTTCTACAAGTATAGAGAAAATCATTTAGATGTAATTAAAAAACTAGACCACAAGAATACAATGTGGAAAGCATTTAATGGCAGGTCAGTTGAGTTTACAGATGTAATTCAAGCAGCTGAAATAGATAGAAAAATGTGTGCTTCTTTTCCTATGGTACCAGTTATTGACTTTGAAAAAAGACATATTGTACATTGTAGTAAGAAGTTTGCTAATAACAAAGAATTATCTAAAACCTTTGACCTAACGCAGGAGAACATAGACAAAATGATGAACTTTAGATTGTTCAAGTATGAGAATTATTGCAAAACCTGTACTGAATGGGTGCAACCTAAGGGTCATTTTCCAATGAGCAAGTATGCGAGGTTACTAAATGAGTAAGATATTTGCTGTCGCCTTAAATTTACACGACCATAATACATATGATGGCGTATGGCACAATCAAAGAGAACGAGAAACTAGATTTAAACATAATCTACCTTATCATGCTGAGGCATATGCTCATCAATCAGACATATTAAATCCAGCTGACTATCGCTTAAATGACGAGTTTGTAAAGGAGTATTTTAAAAAGACAGATGATATTCTGGCATTTACTTACACTTATGGTGGTATTAGAATGTGTAGAGATTTATTACCAAAAGATGTATTTGATTATGAACCTAAAAAATTGTGGGACCATTATTTTAAAGACAATATCTATTACATAGACCATCATCAATCACATGCTACATATGCATTTCTTAATTCAGGTTTTGATAAGTCAGATATTCTGGCGATTGATGGTATAGGGTCAAAGTATAGATGTGTATTCTTTGATAAAGACGAAAACATGATAGACTTATCTGAGAAGTTACCAATAGGTTGGTTGTGGAATCATATGTCAAATCTTACAGGTTTTGGAACCTTAGGTGCAAGTAAACTTATGGGTAAAGTTGGTTATGGTCAACATAGTGATTATTACTACAACTTATTTGATATAATATTAGACGGACCTATTACAGAAAAGAAGCAGAAAAAATTTAAACATATCAGATTAGATAATATAGATGATTTAGCACACACACTACAAAAATTTACAATAGATAAAATAAAAGAATACGTATATCCATTAAAATCTTGTGATAACTTGTGTATTGCAGGTGGTGTTGCATATAATGGTTATATGAACGAAGAATTTACTAATCATTATGAAAATGTATTTGTGCCACCAGCTGTTGGTGATGAAGGACAAGCAATTGGCACATATCAACACGCTGATTATGTATTAAACAATAATATACACAAATCAGAAATATTTGCTGGTAAAGAATATGAATATAATGAAGGTGAAGATGTAAATTATAAAGAAGTTGCTCAGGCAATCGCTGATGGTAAAATAGTGGGTTGGTTTCAAGGTAAATCAGAAAGTGGTAATCGTGCATTAGGCAATAGAAGTATATTAGCTGATCCTCGAAATCCTGACATCAAAGATATTATTAATCATACTATAAAGATGAGAGAAGACTTTAGACCATTTGCACCTGCTGTATTAGAAGAACACTACAAAGAATATTTTGATACAAAATTACCTAGTCCTTACATGAGTAGAATATGTAAAGTTAAATCAGATAAAGTGCCTGGCATTACACACGTTGATGGTACTGCTAGAATACAAACGGTCAATAAACAATTTAATGAAAAGTTTTACAATATTATAAATGAGTTTTACAAAATAACAGGTATACCTATGTTATTAAATACTAGTTTTAATTGTCGGGAACCTATAGTTGAAACACCAGAGCAGGCAATTAGAACATTTAAAAGAACGTCATTAGATATGTTAGTTATAGAAGAAAGGATAATAAAAAAATGAATCATTTTGAATTATTAGAAGCAAAAAGAAAACATGTTAGAAAATATAGTGATAAAATACCTGATAAAAAAATAATTGAGAATGCTTTGTGGAAAGCATGGAAAACAAGTCCATCTAAAAATAATGCTATGGCATATGAAGTACTTGTATGGGGTCCTGACAAACAAATTCATAAAGAAGCGATACACAGTTTGTGTGTTAAAAATCACAGACATGCTGAAGAAAGAGCTGTAAAAAAAGGTCAAGCAACTTTAACACAAAGAGGTGAACAAAATCCTTTTTATGAACATGTAAAATATAATCCATATTTGTTAACAATACACAGTAGAGTAGCAAAACCAAATCCTTTTTATCAGTTAAAAGTTAAAGATGGTCATTTTTTCGACCAAGGTTATGAGGAGAATATTAACCATATCATAGACTCTGTTGCTGTTGAAGTTGGTATATTTGCAGCTAATCTGACAAATTATTTACTTGATTCAGGTTTAGATATGTCATACAATTCATGTTTCAAAAGAGATGTTAAACTTTGGCACAAACTTGGATTACATCAAGTAAAACAAAGACCCATATTGATGGTGAGTATAGGATACGCTGAAAAATATAGAAAAGATGTATTAAAAGACTGGGGTAAAGATAAAATGGATTACAAACCTGAAGTTGATGAAATTGTAAGATGGCTATAAACGAAAAAACATTACAAAACATAATAACAAATTTAATATCTTCTTCTATGAGGGAGGTCAGAGAAGATAAAGACTTATTAGATTCATATAGTCCTAATCAATTTTTATCAAAACTAAATTTAATTAATCATATTAAAAGTCTTAATATTTTAAATAAAGATTCTGAAATAGTTATATTTGGTTCGTGGTATGGCAGTATATTAATACCAGCATTTTATGATGAGGTTAAAAAGATTACATGTATCGACCAAGACCCTAAAGTTATTAGTAGAGCAAAATATAATCTATTTAAAGATTTAGATGTTGATTTTATTACAGGTGATGTCTTTGAATTTAGAGACCAATATAAAACGACTGACTTGTTTATCAATACAAGTTGTGAACATATGAAACCTATGAGAGAATGGGGACCAGCCCCAACATATAAAAATCCATGGTGGGATAGAGTGGCGCCAGCTTACTTTGCGTTTCAATCTAATGCAATGTTTGATATACCTACACATACAAACTGTGTTAATAATATAGAAGAATTTAAGAAACAGTTACCTGATAGAGCAAAGGTATTGATAGAAGATGAAATACCAGATGAAAGAGGTACCAGATTTACATTAATAGGTAAGATATGAAACGAGTAATCTATAGTCTGTATGTTGATGTACCAGCTAAAGAACACTTTGGCGATTCTAAAAACAAACACGATACAGTAGATAAGGCAAATGTAACAATCAATGCATTTAAAAATCACTATGATAAGTTAATAGAAACTAAAATTACATATGCTGAATATTGTGAGGCAGACTTTGTAATGTTTGAATATGATAACCAATATAAAACATTTGAACAAAACTTCTTAAAAGATTATCCAGATTTTACTGGTTATGAAATAATAAATTTCTATAAGATACATTTATTGTATGAGTTATCTAAGAAGTATGATGAGGTTTTATACCTAGATTTTGATGTAATACCATTTACAGATAAGTCATTTTTTAATGTGTGGGATTTGTCAAAAGGTATTTGTGTGTATAGTAATAATGACCATGTAGTTAAACATGTAGATGTTAGTCATAGTATTAGAAGTCCATCAGCAAAATATTATAATTGTCAGGCAATGCTTTTAGAGGTTGGTTCAAGTACCAAAAATGATGTTATTAATACAGGTATTATTGGTGCAAGAAAAGAAGATATACAAAAATTAGATTTCTTTGGTAAATTTAAAGATACAATTGACATGATGACAAAGTTAAGAAACGACACTAGTGGCCTATATCCTCAAAATATTATTGATATGTTCAGATATGACAATGAAACAATCTTTTCATTTAAACGAGAGGTCAATAAGGTATCAATACAATGGCTTGATGATAAATGGCATTATTTTTTAGATAAACAAAAGTTTATTCCTAAAGATACAAAACTAGTACATTGTATTTGTAAAGACTTTGACTTAGTCTGGAGAAACTATGCTTAAGATATGTACTGTATATTTTGATGGTTTTTATACACCAGATTATGTAAGTAAATTATATAGAAGTTTAAAAAGAAACTCTACGATACCGTTTGAGTTTGTATGTTTAAGTGATACAGATGTCGAAGCTGATGTTGTATTACCGTTTAATCATCATAGTGATATAAAGAAACATTGGCACAAATTAAAATACTTTAGTCCACAATTTGCATATCAAAAACCTGGTGATGACATTATTATTATGGATATTGACCAAGTAATTATAGGCAATGTTGATGACCTTTTAAGTTTTCCTGTACAAGAGAATGAGTTAATATCATATTGTCCATGGTGGAGTGATACATTAAAACTACAAGGTGGATTTTATAAGTTTAAATCAGGCAGCTTAAAGCAAATATGGGACGACTTTTCTTTAAATCCAGAATATTGGCAAATGCATTATTATAATAAAGGTGATGTACATTACAAATATTATGGTGAACAAAACTATGTTGACTGGAAAGTACAAGAACATAATATAAAATTAACAAATACACCAAAAGAATGGTTAGGTAAATATACAAATGACCTTAAAGAGAATATAGAGTTAAATAAAATATACTCTAAAAAGTGTAACACAGACTATATGATATTAGATAAACCACATAAATATATAAAAGTATTACACTTTACTGGACCTGGTAAAACAATACACGAACATAATCAACCTTTTGTAAAGGATAATTGGAAGTAATTGGAAGTAATGGACGAGTGGCAAAAAAAGTGGGGTGAATTAGTCGCTTTAAGAAACGGTAGAGAAGAGGATATTAAACATATGTTTTATGAGTGGAATGAAGAAATGGACATTATAAGAAAGATACAAAAATGTCAAAGAGTTTGGGACCATTCAAAGCCTATGATGAAAGAAGTTATTGATTATCTACTGTGGACTGCCGAAAATTCTCCCTCAAAACAATATGAAGCTTACTATGATGTTTATTGGACTGCTGATAGAAAAGTATTAGATGAATTATCAAAGTACACATGGGGTTGTACACATAATCGTACACCACCATCAACTTGGCAAAATTCACAAATGAATGCTAACATGTATATTTTGTTTGTTGCAAAAGAACCTGACACAAAATTAAATTGTAATGCAGATGGAACCCTAAAGGGTAATGAAGTAGCTGCTCGTTGGGAAAATGCATATGTAAGTATAGGTATCGCAATGGGATTAGTTATGAGAGCTGCAGCTAAAATAGGTTTTTCTACAGGTTGTAATAAAAGTCATGGTGATATAAATGGTAATAAATTTTGGGAGAAAAAATTAGGAATATTAGATGATGTTAAAGCCGGCAAAAAGAAAATAACATATGGTATAGGCATAGGTTATCCTAAAAAAGGAGTTGAGCGTTGGGAATCTGACCAAACTGAAATAGCTTTAGGTGCTGGTAATGGTAGTAATTTAGCCACAGATTTAACATTAGATAAGAATGAAAACGATAAACCATTTAGAAAAATTAAAATTGTAGATATTACAAAACATGGTGGTGAACAAATGCAAGACCCATATGGTGAATGGCATGTTGTACCGAAAAAGGCAGATATTAAAATTAATACTATGCGAGTAAGACATGTTAAAGTGAAAGAGATTAAGTGAGAATAATTTGTTGTAAGTTTGGTAATAAGTTTACTGATTGGCATGTTGATAACTTAAAACATATGATAGACGAATATTCTGGCCTAAAGTATGATAGCTTTGAAGTTATAGAAGATGACCTATATGGTAATTGGTTTAACAAGTTTCAAATGTATGATAGATTTAGAGATGGTGAAAATCTATACTTTGATTTAGATATGATAATACATGATAAGTTGCCTGATTTAATTAGAAAAAACTTTACATTATTAGATGATACATGGTGGAGAGAACCTGCTCACACTCCTTTAAATTCATCTATTGTATCATGGACAGGTGATGTATCTTATATATGGAATAAATTTAATAAAAATGCTGATTATTATTTACATACATATACAAGAGGTAGTGATGAATGGTATTATAAAAATATTAAATATGAAACTTATGATGAAGTTTGTCCTTCAATAAAAGATTACATCTATTTAAAACCACCAATCGGTAGTATATGTACTTTAGGTCAAATGCACCATCTACAAGAAAAAGGTTGGACAGGTTGGTACAGCGATTATTTTTTAAAAAGATAGTATAATGAATGATGATGATAAAGCACTATTACGTTTGAATACAATGTCTGATTGGATTGAATTAAATCCAGGTTTTAAGAAAGACAAACTATTAGAAGAATTAAAACCTTTCGAGAATGATTGGAAAAAATATAATCCAAAAAAACCTAACAATCGTTATGGTTTGAGTGTGACTAGTATAGACGGTGGCCTTCATGGCATTCCTGACTTGACAAGTTTAAGAGATTGGGAAATACAGACAGGTGAGTTAATACATAATCACGATTTAAATGTACCTACAGATGTATATAAAAATTGTCCAACACTACAAGCAATATTAGAACCATGGAAACCATGGTTAGGTCGTTGTCACTTCTTACGAATGGACAGAGGTAGTTTCTTTCCTGAACATTTTGATATTAATAAAGAAGACTATAGTTATGATGAAGTTAGATTTATTGGTTTTGTAAAGTGTAACGAATATGACTTTAAATGGATATATGATGACAAAGTTATCAAAGGCAATCAAGGTACTCTATGGTATTTTAATGGTAATAAAAGACATAGTGTATTTTCATTTAAAGATGGTATAATATTATTAGTCATGTGTTTAAAATTTGATAAAGACCTATTTCAAAAAATGTTGGAATATGGCAAAGTAAAATAATGTCTATATTATGGTGTATTCTAGGTGTAATAACTGGTGTGTTTTTTGGTTTGATACCTGGTGCAGGTCCTTTTCTTGCAATTGCAACATTATATCCTTTACTACAAATTTTAGATCCATTTAATATATTGCTCTTTTACATTTCAATTCTTATTACAACAAATTATACAAATTCAGTAACAGGTATTCTGTATGGTATACCAGGTGACGCAGCTGCTGTAACAACTGCTAGACATGGTCACAAGTTATTTTTAAAAGGTAAAGGACATTTAGCTGTTAGTAACAATGCTATATCAAGTACAATAGGTTCTATATTTGCAATTATATTGTTTTTAATATTTTTACCTAGTATATACAATGTATTTCAATTTTATAATAGTACCTTACAATTAATCATTATATCTGTAGCTATAATACTATTAACTCTAATGTCAAAACAAAAAATGTGGAAAACCATATCTCTATTTTTATTTGGTGGTGTGTTAGCGAAGATAGGTTTTAATAATACAACTTTTGAAACATGGGGTACATTTGGTATAGATTATTTAACACTAGGTATTCCTTTTAGTGCTGTAATGATTTGTTTATACATTTTACCAGAATTACTAAAATTTAGAGATGTTGAAATAGGTAAACAAAAAACAATTAAAAAATTTGGTTATGATTTAAGTACAATACCAGCAACTGGTGTTGGAAGTTTTATAGGTTTTTGGTGTGGTCTTATACCAGGCGTAACAAATATATTAGGTAGTTATTTAAGTGCAACTTTTGTCAAGAAAGATTTAAATAAGATAGCAGCTGCTGAATCAGCAAATAATAGTGGTGTTTTAAGTTCATTACTACCTCTAATTATATTAGGTATACCGATTGTAGGTAGTGAAGTATTAATTTATTACTTAATTGTCACAAAAGGTTTTACCTTTAGTGTAGATACTATAAGTTATTTTACAGATATACTATATTTTATACCGATAGTCTTAATTATATGTTTAGTATTATCTTGGGGTTGTTTTAATATATTAGGTCAATTAGCACAAATTTATAAGAAACATAAAAATATAATAATTATTTTTATTGTAACATTTATTTGTATTATGAGTATAAAAATTTATCCAGTGAAAGAATGGATAATTGTATGTTTACTATTATTTGGTTTTATAGGTTATATGTTGAAAAAATTTGACACCTTTCCTATATTATATGGTTATTTTTTAACAGATTTGTTTTGGGACAATTTAATAAGAGTGATGGTGATATATCAATGAAACATTTAATATTAGGATATCCAAGAGCTAAAAACAAATGGTCGTGTCTTGAAAGAGCATTGAAGAAAAATGGCCATGATGTAGATGTTGTTACTGAAAACTTTGATAATATTGTAGGACCTTACGATAGAATTTATACAGTATCAGAAAGTTTATTACCATTACATGCAAAACTAGAAAAGTTATGGGGATTAAATAACATATCTGAAAAGGCTGCTGATATTTTATCAGACAAATCAAAAATGGATAACTGGTGTATTGATTTAGGTCTAAAAAGTATAGTGCCTCATAGTTTTATTCCTACTAAAGATACAGACCTTGATGTGTTTGAAAATACATCTTTTATTATAAAGCCTATTATTGGTTCGGGTGCAAAACCAGGTGGTTTAAATTATCTATCTTTTAAAAATAAAAAAGAATTTTTACTACATGCTGATGAATCATTCTTTAAAGATAATAAAAAGGGTAAATTAGATAAAGAATTTAATAATCGTAAAAACTATTATATGGCTCAAGAACAATTACCAGAACATGCTATTATGTGGGGTCCTTATGGTTATGTAAATGACAAAGGTTATTTTAAAATTTTAATGTGGTGTAGAGGTAAGGTTGCTTACAATCAAATTGATGAATATTCTTATGAAACAAAGAATGCTGAATGGATGAGTTTTGATGAAAAAGATGTGCCTAAAGATGTTATAGAAACTGCTAATAATTTTTTTAATAAACTAATTACAAGTTTAAATTTAAAGAATATGTTTTTTTCTGGACCAGACTTTTACAAATGGGATAATACTATAAAGTATATAGATTGTAATCCAAGATTAGGTCAAGGTCTACAACAAATGGATGATGTACATAAAGGTGATATTGTATCAAAAATTTTAAATGATAAACCATACAATATTAATAAACAGATATATTGGGTTGCTTCTAAATTAAAACCAGGTAAAATAAAATCTGTAAAAGATATTAGACACTTAAAAAGTTATTTTTGTAAGACTAATAATAATAGATTAAGACCAGGCGAAACTATACCAAAGTTTACACATATTACTACTGAAAAGGCGCCGAGAATTTCTTTTTTAATAACTGGAGTTAACGAAACTGAAATGCAAAGAAAATATCAGTCCGTTAACACCGAGTTACAAAATTGTATTGAATATTTTTAGTTACTATTCAAAGTAACGGCTGCTTCAACTTTATTTACAAGTGAAGTAGCATTGTCTTCATTCAACACATAAATTGCTGAACCAGCAAAGGCAGTTTGCCATGCTTCAGAAGCTGATAAATCTGTTAAGACATTTCTTAACTCCTCAACAGTTCCGTTTTCAGCATTTACTGTTACGATAACATCAACAAATGCAAAGTCTAAATCACCTTTAGAGCTAAACGCAAAACAATTTCCGTCAGCTTCTACTTTAGCCTGTTTAGTTTGAATTGTAAAGATTGTATCAGCGTCTTTACCTAGATAACCTCTAGTAGTAGCACCACTACCGTCATAGGGTACAATTTCAAAATCAAAGTTATTTGATTTAGCTAAGTCACTTAAAAATTTTTCAACAGCAGGTGATTTACCCCATGTTGCAATTTTAAGCATTTCACCATTCATATCTGATAGTGAATTATATGTACGACTACAAAGTATTGTTTCGTATGCTGTAACACCAATAATGGTATTTTCATCCATAGTAACTTTTGGTAGAGATGAATCTCCTGGCCATTCTGTTGACCATACAGTAAGTACATTACCTTTGTCAAAGTGTGTACCTGCTACAACTGGATTGTTTGCCTGAATATAATTAGAGTTATCTAATTTTTCAGAAATCATTGTTAACATTTGGTGAAAAGCACCAGAGTCACTACCAGCGTTAACTACTGTAGTATTACCAGCATATGATGTATTTGCAAATAAAAACATCATACATGCGATTATATATTTTTTCATTTAGTTTTCCTTTATAATTAATATTCATATTTAATATTCATATTTAGTAAGTCTTATTATATCATTTTTTGACTGTAATGTCAAGCGTTCTTTTGATAGTTTCAAATGGTCTATCAAATCCTATGGTAAGTGTAATTCTATCTTTATCTGTTTTATTTTTAACACCGTGAAGTTGTCTAGTGTTTATTAGGTAAACTTCTTCACCACTATATTCTTCAAGAGGTTCATTAAAATCATCAACAAATATTATTGAGCTATTACTAAAATCACCTACAAGAGGAAAGTTTAATGAACATAATTTACTATGGTCTCTATGTACAGGTAGACCACCATAATGTACTTTGGAAAATTTCATACTACTGATTGGAGATTGAGTGATATTACTTAATGCCTCACTCCATGAAGTTGTAGGCACCGTTGCTTCATCTACTGGCCATTGTATACCATGACGGTCAACGCCTCTATGATATTCTGCCTCTAAACAAGACTTGACAATCTCACTTTTCGGCCATGACAAATTATATTTTTTACAATATTTCATCAAAGAAACATACGGTCTTCTTTTAAGTTTTTGTCTATAGTGGGTAATTTAGCTCTTGCCTCAAGCCATTTATTTGCTAACTCCTCTGTTTCAAAATCTCTGGTCATTATAACAGTTTTCATATCTTCTAATAAAGTCGCTTCTTTTGAATACTGATATGTTTCATCATTAGCAATATGTAATTCTAATGCTTCAACATCATCTACACCAGCATTGTCGTTTTCAAAAAATTCTGATACTGTTTCAAAAGTTTTATCTGGATAAGCAATATTTTTGTACATTAATTTAAGTGAAATCATTTAATTCTCCTATTATATATTATTTAGGTCCATTTAGTTGTATAATATTTAGTTGTATAATATTTAGTCGTATAAATAGTACTATGGCAGCAGTAGCAAATTTAACGATAGATCAAGGTGCTTCTTTTAGTTCATCTGTAACAGTAAAAGACGCAAATGGAGATGCATTTGATTTAACTGGTTTTACAGCAGAAGCTAAAATGGCGTTGGGTTATACTTCGACAAGAACAAGAACCACAATAACAACGACATTAGATGCTGATAGAACAACAGGCATTATTAATCTATCTTTAACTGCAGCTCAAACTGCGGCTTTAGATGCTCCTGCTAGATATGTTTATGATATAGAAATAACATACACAGCAGATAGCACAGTAACAAGAGTCATAGAGGGAATTATAACCGTACGACCTAACGTGACTACATAAATAAATGAAAAACATATATGTTAAGGAGTAAATTAAAATGAGTAGTGAATTGAATACACAAAAAACTGAAACTGCACCTCAGGTGCCAAGTATCTTTATCAATGGTAAAGAGTACAAACAAAACGAATTATCGGCAGATTGTTTAAATGCTATTGCTGTAAGACAAGACTTACAAGCAAGTAGAGTTAGACATGTGTTAGAAGTTGAGAAAATTGACGTTTTAACAAAGTATTATGACGATAAAATTGAAAAAGAACTTGCAAAAAAAGACGACACTAAATCTGAAAATGGTGCCGCAACTACGTCAAATGTAGCAACAGCTGCTGACGCAAAAACAGCAAATTAATTCAATAAATTTCAACATATATCCTCTTAATTATATAAATATATAAATATAAGTATCTTGTATAAAAAGAGGGTATATGGCAAATATAACAGCAAAAATTAACGCAACGACAGCAGCGGGTCCTAAACAGGTTTCCGTAACCGTTCCCGCTTCTACAACAAAATTAAACAGTTTACAAGATGTAAATGCGACATCTTTGGCCGATGGTGCATTATTACAATATGATAATAATACTAAAAAATGGACAAGTAGAAATGATATAATAACCGACACTGGTGGTGATTTGATATTAAACGGAGGCACATTTTAACAGGAGAGAGAATAAATGGCAACAATAATCAAAATAAAACGAACTACAGGCGCTACTGCTCCTAGTGGTTTGAATCAAGGAGAGTTGGCTTACGTTTATGACACATCTGCAACCAATAATGGTGTAGGTGGTAACGGTTATAGACTTTTTATAGGTGACCCTACTTCATCATCAAATTCAGCAATTGAAATTGGTGG
>Ga0209932_1000280_pt1 | contig 14444 bp, 18 predicted proteins | sample SalPon2_B_H2O_MG_2_FD_185728 | JGI IMG/M metagenome (GOLD analysis project Ga0209932, IMG submission 185728) | Salt pond water microbial communities from South San Francisco under conditions of wetland restoration - Salt Pond MetaG SF2_B_H2O_MG... ...
TATTATAGGACCTGAGGGAATCGAACCCTCACGACCGCTACGGTCTTCAGATTTTAAGTCTGATGTGTCTACCTATTCCACCAAGGTCCCAAACCAATTAAAGTTCAATACGATTCTATGATCATCAGTAGAAGTAGTGCCACTGTGCATAGTTTCTCTAGGAAAGATCACCATACGATTAGCGACACTCTCTACCTTCTTACCATTATAGAAGTATGAATAACCATTGTTGCTATTCACATAGTATATCCCAGTCCAGTCACCATAGTTACTATCAATGTGCAAAGAATTTTCTTGAAACACATGTCTCTTTGGAGAAAAGTTTGCTTTAATTCTAACCCACGCAACTGGATCAAGATATCTCGAAAAGATATCTACAATTTCACGATTCCAGGTCCATCCTGCTTTCCAAACAGGAAAAACAAACTGATAGTCTAATGGTTTATCTTCCTCATCATGCACAACTGTTTGATTGTACATCCAATGAGCATTGTTAAAAACATCTATCAGTTTATCGTAATCTTCTTGCCTAAGAAAATTATCAAGGACCTTCATCATGCTCGGTATACAATCTCACAAGTTCATCATCAGCAGGAATCATGACTGCTGTATTTCTTCCATTGGTGACACCAATGTGCTCTCCATTCTCTACTCTAGAGATCATCTCGTCCCAATTCTCTTGGAACTCTTCCACACTATAAATTTTTGGTGTTTCCATTGGTCACTGATTCCCAGTCTTTATTGAATATATCTATACCCTTTTCAGTGAGCACATGTTTGTACATATCTTCAAAGACTTTGGGAGGCATGGTACAGATTTCAGCACCATTATACCAGGAACGAATTGCCCGCTGCACATTACGAATAGAGGCAGCAAGAACCTGAGTCTTTACTCCATGGATACGATAGAGTTCAGAGATAGAACGAACTACCTCAAGACCAGCAATAGATTGGTCATCAAGACGACCAACAAACGGTGACACATAAGTAGCACCTGCCTTAGCAGCAAGAACTGCTTGAGCAGCACAGAAGACAAGAGTTACATTAGTACGAACTCCAAGATTCTTTGAGAGATGATCACAAACAATCAAACCTTCTTCAGTGCAAGGGAGTTTGATAGTTGCAGCATCGCCAAACTTATTAGCAAGACGAATTCCTTCGGCAACCATGGACTGTTCATCACCTACGACTTCCATGCTGATATCTTTGATACCCATGGAAACGAGTTCTTCATACACTTTTTCAGGATCCCTACCACTCTTCATAATCAAAGAGGGATTAGTCGTCACACCATCGATAAGACCAGTCAGATAATGTTTCTGGATTACTTTAGTATCTGCTGTGTCGAGGAAGATCTTCATCATTTAGTCAATGCAACTTCTGCGTAAATAATTTTGTCATCAGTGAGTGTTTCTTTGACAAACTCTAACATGCCAAGAAATTCTTTATAATTGTCACACTCTGCGACTTTTTCATTGCCAAAATTAGACACGCAAAGAATTGTGCGTGTACAAACATCAACAACGACGCCTTCAATGTACTCGTCCATGTAAGAGACCTGTCAACCCTTACATTGTAGCAGGTTATTCCTGGTATGTAAAGTTGGTGGGGTCACCTGGGTAATCGTCCACTGACTCACCTTCATATTCTACCAGCATATCCCCAAGACGAGCAACTGTAACTGTGTAGAATGTCTTGATTTCTCCATCAGAGGCGATAGTAATCTCATCCTCATTTATATTCTCAACATACAATGTGGGATCTGGTTTACCAAAAGGAGTAAGATCTACAGTAATTGAATCATAATCAACCAGTCCTTTCCAATAGTCTGGTAGTTTGATCTTATTGTCAGTTTCTAACTTTCCTCTGATATAGATTGCTGCTTCAGGACCCTCAACACAAACATGTCTGAGTCTCCATCCTTCTTTATTGGGATGACGAATGTCGAAACTCTTCCACGGTTGTGTATTAATTGTCCCCGAGAAAGTTGTAGCTTTTACTGAAGTGGCGTTTATGGTTGCAGCAGTCAAATTTGAGGTAAACTTAGCATCAAATCCCTGCAAACTACCAACAATTCTTACACCAGTGAAGAAAGTTGCTTGTCCCAGAACATCTAGGGTGCTTTGAGTTCTAATAGATCCCTGTGCTTCAATCTTTCCTTCTGCAAGAGGATTAAGAGGGTCTCTAGTTAATACTACATTACCAATGATAAAGTCATTACCTTGCTGATAGACATTACCATTGATTGTGGCACCATCTTGAAAGTCTGTGCTCTCAGAGAAAGAAGTTGGTTGACCAAATCCGTTACCAATTCTACCGTCTCTAAGTACGATTGTTGTTGCGTTTAAAGTCATTAACCGATTCCTCCAAGACCAGCAGCAGAAATAGCAGAGTTAGCGACAGCTCCAGCACCAGGATTGACAGCACTTAGAGCACCAGCAGCAATACCAAGAATAGATGGTGAACTGAATGGACCTAGTGCTGCTTCAACCATGTCACCAGGAACATGAGAACCTGCAAACATTTTCATACCAAAAGTATTTGGAACGCCATTTCCCCTCTTACCTTCAATACCTATAGTATTTGCTTTGAGTTGAATTCTCGCACCACCAGTAATATTAACATTGCGTCCAGCACTTATATCAATATCTTGCTCTGCATTGAGCATGATGTTTTTAGCTTGGACTCTGACTCTGCCACGGTCAGCGTTGATAACGATGTCTCCATTGGCAACACTGATTCTAATGTCAGCAACGCCAGGATCATTGTTATCACCTGCACGAACTTCTAGTGTTTTGTCTGCTGCAATTCTAGACAATCCACCTTGAGTATGGGCAATAAGAAAAACATCACCATCATCACTCTCTGCATAGACTTTACAAACTTCAGGACCAGAGAGACCCTCTACTGGGTTACCACTATCAATTCTAAAGTGAGCACCTCTAGAGTCAATGACTCTTCTTTTATAATTTTTTGGTTTACTTGCCATTACACACAGTCGATAGCGGAGATAATTCCAACTTGACGATCGATCGGGGGAAGACCGAAGATTGGTTTGAGAACTGCACCAGAACCAGTTTCACTTACGACCTTGATTATTGGTAGAGTTTCATCAAACCTCAAGATATTTAGAACCTTAACTTCAGTGATTGCTCCATTTTCATCAACTCTGAGATCAAAGATAGGACTCGTACCAATTCCAGCACCAATAACATTGACTCCCTCTGGAGTAGGAGTAAAGACATTCCCAGATGGGGAGACTCCAGGAATGACAACTCTATCAGTCTGCTTATACCCAGTTCCAGATCTGACGACAGCGATGTCAGTAATTCCTAAGTTAGCAGCATTAGGGTTCTCTACTTCAGGATAGTTTTCTCCTGTTGTATTCATCACGATCGCAACTACTTGGTCACCATTCTCTCCACCGAGAATTGCTTTTGCACTAGCACCATAACCAAAGTCACACTTGTCTCTAAAGCTAACCAAAGGAGGAGTTTGGTATCCAGATCCAAAACTCTCCATCTCAACACCAATAATACTACCAGTTCTTTGAACACCTGCTGCAATAGAACCAACTGTAATTCCACTTGATGTCTGAAGAGTAGTAGGATCTCCTACAGATTGTCCAGTGTCAGGATCAACATTCACATCAAATGTTGCAGTGCCAGAGTCAGCAGAGTCAAGGAAATATCCCATGAGAACTTTACCAATTGCACCAGATCCACCACCACCGTAGATCTCTACAACAGGTCCAGTACAGTTAGTCGGGGGACCAGCATAACATCCACCAGGAATGACCGCAGAAGACCCGCTGAGGAGACTACCATCACCAAAGATGTCCCACTTACCATATTGTCTTTCAAAGTCATTAGCGAGGTTTGCAGCACCCCTAGAGAAGTTCATAGCATTCATGACATACTCAAACGGATCTTCACCCTTCTCTTTACTATTTCCACCAACGGTGTATTCTTTATCGGTTGGGCACTTACCGCTGTTGGATTGATTACAATCAAGGAAGGAAGCAATCGAGTTGAGATTGTCTGCTGCACTCAAGAGGAAACCTACGACATCGAGAGCACCACCAAGAATCTTCGAGATTCCTTCAAGAGGTCCAGAGATAGCGTCAGCAATCTTATCAATGATGCTATTGAAAAATGCACCTGCGGTTTGTGCTGCTAAACAACCAGTAAAGTTTTTTGCAGTGTTAATGATATCTCTCAGAAGACCTTCGATGACTCCGAAGAGACCTTCAACCACAGCATTAGCAACACAACCAATTGCCTCTTGCAATGTGAATGTAGGTGCCAGCATCGATGCTTCTGCTGCTACACCTGCTTTATGTGCAGCAACTGGTGATTGAGTTGCTGCAAAAACAGCACCATATGCTGCTGTATATAATGCCTTTAGTCCTTTTTTTCCTAAATCTTCAATCTTATCAAATAGTTTTTCAATTAAAGTCCCTACAAATTGATTAGCAATTGTCTTAATGATCTCTGCAGATGCTCTAATCTCATTCTCTAAGTTTTGACCAGCGAGAGCAAATTTCTGCACTTTGAGCAGAAGTTTCTCAATTTCGTTTGCTACTCTGCTAATTGGGTTTTTGTTACAAGTATCGGCAGTAAGAACAGGAGTTCCTGTTCCTGCTTGATCTGGTTTTTGTCCTGCTGTACCAGGAGTAGGTTGACAAGTTTCATTCTGCTCACAACTCTCGCTTACATTCCCTTTAACTGGTTCTGGAGTAACATCAGAGTATCCAGTTCCAGGAGCAAATGCTGTTGGTGTCCCATTTCTGTTTACTAACTGTGTTCTGGGAAAAACATGAGTTACCAAGGGAATGGTGTGCGCTTTGTCAAGCCAAACACCATACACCATGTCACCCTGCTGGATAACACTAGAAGTTGCATAGTTTGCTGCACCAGATCCAGCAGTTACTGGTAACGCTAAATTCGCCCACGGCAATTCTTCATCAGGAAGAGAGGCAATATCGAAGGGATGCTCTCCACAGACTCTCACCCTACATCTATTCCCAACACCTTTTCCTTCTGATACTTGTTCAGCCTGAGACGCATTGCTGGGGACTTGACCGATAAAAGCGTCAAATCCACCAGAACCAGCATAGTGATTGTTACCAAGTAACGATTCGAGTCCTGCCATTAGTCGTCGTAAACTCTACACTCTAAAGCATCAGGATGAGTATCACAATACAATTCTAAGGATGTGGGATCATGAGTATCATCGGGATGACGCTCTTTGTACTCTTCCAAGTCATGCAATTCTTCTTCAACATGTCTCCGTTGCTGAGGAGATGTTGTAGGATCTTCAAGGATTTTTCTATCCTTGTTAATATGTGCGTCGATGTTTTCCATTTACTTTTGTCCTGTGATACCAAGGGAATCTCTCACAACTCTCAACCCTGTGTATGATTTAGTTGGTCCGAATATGTGAGTAATTTCCTTTATAATATATAGACCACTCTGCTCAGTGTCAATATCAGGTGTCTCTGAGGTATTGTCTGGAAGTTCAATATAGATAGGTTCACCTGCAAGCAAACCAGTATTACAAGGAATCAAAAGAGTATAGTCTTGAGAGAAAAATCTACTGTACTCTGATGCTGCCTGTGCTTCAAAATTCAGTGGATCCCAGTTCAAAGCAGTAGAAACACCAGCAGCTGCAGAACCTGCATCTAGAATACCAAAGAAAACTCTAGAGGCGAACATCGTATTAGGAATATTCTCTGCATCAGCAACTAATGGTGCCTTTTCTGCCTTTCCAAGTCTAGTTTCTTTTTTATTTCTATAAACAGATATATTTGGTTGAGTAACCTCATAAGTGAGTGGATTGAAATAAATTCTATATGCCGAATCTTCACCCTTAGCCAAAGATTCTGTAAGATTGCCAGTAGAGTTTGCTTTAATGTCTAGGATCTTAAACGCATTAATCAATGGATCCACAACACCCGAATCCATGAGTTGACTGTAGACATACTTTTTCTTCTGTATAGTCTTTTTGTTATCTACAGCACTCTTGATTAATCCATAGATTGACCTAAAGTTAAATCCTTCTCTCGTTTGCCAGAAGAAGAATCCAGCAGATTTATTCTTAGAACCAACGGGAACACCTTTCTTACAGAGTTCAGTAATAATTCTGAACGGTTTTCTCATGTTTCCATAAACTGTGCATGTAGATTCGCATTCCTCAAATTCATTAATTGCAAGTGGTTCTGTAAGTTTGATCATTTGATTGACAACCTTGTCAATCGACATACCTGTATATTTCCTGGCAACTCTAACCTGATCGTTTACGATCTGTTCTCTAGACACAAGAGAAAGTCTAAAAGATTCAAACTGTTTATCGGAGACAATATTCTTTACATCATCAACATATAAAACATACTCTAGTGTTGCTTCTTTATCTAGAGCATTATCTAACGGAGTTTTGATTCTAAAATGAACTCTCTCGCCCTTTCTAATAGGAAGTCCATTATAAAATCCTTTTCCGTCTTTAATATTACCAGTATTTGCAATATCTGCAATAGCGGTTACACACGGAGAGTGGAGATCTTCAAAGTACTGAAAATTGGTAACATAACCAATCAAAGACAGTTTAGTACCACCATCTTTAGAATAGATGTCAAAGAGTTCGTAGTGTGATGCTCCCGATACTTCTGCCATTATTTCCTATTGTAAGCAAGTATGGACATGATGGTCTGTCTAACATTCATAAATGTTGTATCATCCCAATCTGGCACACTTTCCAAAGCAGCAAGTGCAATAGCGCCAGTGCCTGTTTCAGTCAAGGTTCCACTAGGGGTCTCACTATTTAGAACCATAGCTATATCGAATGGGATCACTTCTGGTGCTTGTGCCAATTCATAGCTATTTAATTTTCCACCATTAGGAGACTCAAAGATACTGGCATATTTGTCCATGCTTTTCATGCCAATATTAGGATACCTCTCCTCAACTTTTTGATTAAGGTCTCTAAGGAACTTGATGGGATCCATAGTACCTGCAAAACTTCCACTTGGACCAGCTTTTCCTTTTCTGATCTCATAGTGAATAACACCTGTTCTGATTGAACCATCAGGGTTTAAATCCTCACCACGGACAACTGGTTGTCCTGCTCGAACCACATCACCTTCTTTAACTAAAATTTCTCTTGCTTCAGCAATTCTCTCAGTTACACCCATTTCAGCATTATAGACTTCTACCACATTGCCATAATGCCCACCAGCATTCGCTGCAAATGTTACAACTCCACCAATTCTTGAATAAAACTCTTCATTTCCACTGATTTCAAAGTCTGTTCCAGCATGGCGTCGTATACTTCCATCACGATTTGTACGCTTAGCACCATAACCTTGTCCAGGATAAGTCTTTGTTAAAAGTGGGGGCAACGACGCATAATCTACTGTAGGTTCTACCTTAGCTGGTGGTCCCTTTACTACTGGTGATTGTTTGGTTTCTCGTGCTTTCCAATCTTCAAGTGGTTTATCAGGATTATTTCGTTTAAAGTCTTGAACCGCATCGTATACATCTTCATATGGTCTTTCCGAAAGAAGAACTTTTCCCTGTTTCTGTAATAAAAGAATTTTTTTGTATTCTTCTTCTGTTATCATCCCAACTTCTCTGTTAGTGGGATCAAAGAAATATCTTTTTCCATTAGCATCAGGAGATTCGGAAATTATGATCGCTATTGGATTTTCCTTTGTCGGTAGAGTCTTACCTGGCGGGACCTGGGTTTGCTGTTCGTTTTGTCTAGTCTCAGCAGGTGGAGTTGTTGTTTCTGGTGGAGTATAAGGTGTGTAAGGAATCATAGGAGTTGTCGGTTTGGGATCCAGACCTAACTGCTCTCTAGCTTGACGGAACTCTTCTTGACTGATGTTTCCAAGATTACTGAGTTCTTTACCAATATCCGTGAAACTATCGGATAAATCAGTATTGAGCTTAGTTGCAGAATTAGTAAAATCGTCAAACTCTTTTCTGAGTTTTCCTTCACTATCTAGAAAATCAAAGTTTTTGATGTTCTCAGCAAACTGCCTGAATACATCTTTAATCTCTTTAAATGTTGTTTGAATATTACTCCAAGTTTGTTGCACAGCATCCCATAACTTCTTAACGATCCTTGTTACTTTATTGACAATCGCAACAATCTCTGGAAGTTTTTGGACAATGTAGTCGAGAAGAATCCAACCAGCGGCACTTAAAAGACCTTGAAAGATGCTCTTCGCACCTCTCATAATATTATTGATACCACCTTTGATAAAATTATCTGACTGTTTTGCCTCTACTATCTTTTCTGCATCTTTCTTTCTTACAGCATCAAATTGCTGAACATTTAACCTTCTCTTCTCTGCCTCTCTAATCTTGTCCTTTCGGATATCTTGACCTAATGATTTGCGGATACCCTGAGTTGTCTGCCTTAAGGAAAGCAGTCCAACTTCAACAATAGTAATTGCTTCTTTAGATGGAATTAGTTTCATACTGATTCAAAAGTAGCAGCAGAGAACACAAGGTTATCCAAGTTATATGGATTTTGTGTCATAAAGTTAGTTGGATAACCTGTACCAACCGCAGCAGTTGTTACAGGTTCAAGTGCCGTTCTTCCTTCAGAACTGTATGGCATGAAAACAAACGGACGCATCTCATTTGCTTTTTTACTGATGTTTTCTGCCAAATTAATATTTACTGGTTTTGTAAGTGTTCTTGTCTCTTCCAGTGCCATTGCAAGTCCAGAACTTTGCTGTTGAGCAGCAGATACTCTTTGAGCTCTTGGTTTAACTGTCTCAAGTCCCTTTTGAATTTGATCCAGGTTCTTCAACCTACTAGGATCTGGATCCCCTGCCTGTATTTGCATGGGTGGCAATCCTGGTATATTGATTGGAAAGTCAATTCCTGTTGACTTAAACATTTCAGCATTACCAGCCTGACCAAATTTTGCCTCAACAAAGTCTCTACCTTCTAAACTCAGGTTGTTTATCAAACCTTGAGTGAACTTCATAGAGTCCTTGATTTGTGCAAATACTTTATCAGAACGACGCTGAAGCGATTCGTATCTTGATCTTTCTTGAGGACTCAGTTGAACAACTTCTCTTCCTCCAAGAAGAGTTCTCATTTCATTAGTTAGTGCATCATAATTTTTCTTATATGTGGATAAAGATCCAATAGCGGCAGAAATATCATTAACAATTTTTTTATCTGCTGTACTAACTTTTGTTGGATCATATCTATCAAATCTACCCTCTCGAATTTGTTGCTTGTTCTGTCTGATCTCAGCGAGTATGGATCCTTCTTTACTAAGAATATTACGAGGATCAAAACTATTTTTTAAATGAGGATATTGTTTTAATAATCTTTCTTCTCTTCGATCAAGTTCTTCTAGGGTTTTTTCTCTCCCCATAGATCCGATCATATCAATAACACTTTGAGTGTATGACTCAAAACTTCCACGACCTTGACCACTCAGTCCCATATCCTTGATAATTTCAAGGAGTTTGATACCGCCATAAACAGCAGCAGCACCCAACCATACCCATGGATTTGCCATTAATCCAATAAGTTTTGGAAGATTGAATAGCAAACTAGTCACAATACCACTAACAGCACCACTGACTAAACCAATACCACCATTCAAAGCAAGTCCAACACCTGCTGCGACTGCCAATCCTTTAATAAGATCATTCTTGATCTGCTCTAATGCCTCAGTATCTCCATTCTGCCATGCTTCTAGTGCATCTATACCTTTCAGTCCCAACCAACCCATGAACAACGATTCAAGGGCTTTCATGAACCCATCAAAAGGTCCACGGATCTTATTACCTAATGCTTTGACAGGTTTAATCAGAGCCTGTTTGATTGAACTTTCAACGAAGTTTTCTTCTGCACCTTTCGCAGTTCTATCAACCTCTTTTCTTTTCTTTTGAATTTCTTGATTATCTTCTACTGCATCTTGCTGACCTCTCCTAACTAAAAGATCAGCAATAGCATTCAGATTTCTTCTGATGGCAAGGATATTTCTATTAAGAGCATTATACTGCTTTTCGGACACATATCCACTATAATCCCCCTCCCGCTCTACATTTCCTTCGGGAGTATCTGGTCTACCTGGCGGGAGTAACTTTTTGGGATCAATAGCCATCAGATACCGTTAGCTTGCTGTGCTTTTAGATTCTGTTCTTCAATATATGATTCTAACAAAGCAAGGTAAATATCCCGTTCAAAGGGATACATGTTCTCAATATCACTCAAAGTGTATTTATGATGCTGCATCAAGGCAAAGTTAATCTTATAGTAAGAAACAATGTCTGAATGCAACATCGCTAGCTGAAAAAACTAGATAATCCCTCAAGTACGAGCTCATTCTCAATACCTGTGTTGGGATTCTCAACAGTGACCGTATGAGAAAGTTTAGGCATTGTAGAGAAGAACTTCTCAATCTCTTTGAACTGAGAAGAATTCATTGACTCAATAAACTGAATCCATTCTTTCTTTGTATGATCCTTTGCGTTCCAAGTCTCATCATCAGAATAGATCATTTCAACACAACTGGCGATAACCTCAAATGAGGTGTCAAGACTAGTAGTGTCTCCGAAGTTTTGGGAGATGAACTGAGTGAGAGAAGGATATGCCATTCTCAAAGTCAAAGTGTCATCTACTTTGATGTCACGATTATGATCTGGGTCTTCGACTACTTTAATTTCATCAATGAATACAGTTACGGGAACTTTAGTTTCCCCGTCATCCTGACAAGTAACGATAACATCAATAGACTCTCCTACAGACTTACCACGGACATTAAGGAACAGATACTCAATGTCAAAGGTTGAGAGTTTGTCAATATTGACACCTCTAGAGAGGATACATGCAGAGAGAACTTCTTTGATTGCACGAGCAATCTGATCAAGTTCTTCACTTTCCATCGCCATTACAAGAACTTTCTCTTCTTTGACAAGAAAGGGGCGATACTTAATTTTTTTCCCAGTAGAAGGGATAACCAACTCAAATGTCGGAGTCGCAATCTTAGGTAAAGGCATAATATCCTATAGGATTTTCAGTGTGATTATTTAGTTGATAACCGAACGACCCTGAGAGTCATAAAATCTACGATTAACCTCAGCTTCGGTTCTCGTTCCTTCGTTTCTATCATAGTATACAACGCCACTATTTCCACGAACGGGAACAAGACGACGATTATTATCTGGTGGAGTAGTTTGTTCCTCTGGTGGAGTAACAGGTTTGTTTGTGTATTCGGTTCCAGTGGGCTGTTCCGAAGAAGAAGTTGCCTTGAGACTCTTCACTTCTCCAAGAACATATCTATCATAGTTAAATGCAACATTGATTTCAAGAACTCTGTTTCCTTCGTATGAAATTGCAGTTGGCGTGATGTTGATTGGGAATGCATTAATGAAACTGTAGGTTACAGATCTAAAATGATCCCTATCAAATTTTTTCAGTCTCATCACAGGGATTTTATAGTTGTCGGGATATTGCATCCTAGTATAAAATGCCTTCTTGTCGTCACTGACTTCACCAGCACCAGCAATATACTTTTGCCAAATTTCAAAAAACTTGAGAACTTTATATTCGTTATCTACAATGAAGTTGAAAGAACTTTCCGTAAAGATACGAGTGTGAGCATACTTTTGTTGAATACCCATGTAGTTGCCACTGACTTGAGCAGTAGCAAATGCTGCACCAGGAATATCGGCACCCTTACACAGTAAACCTAATTCTCTTTGAATAAAGTAATTAGATACGAACGGATCTTGCTTTTGAATATACTCTTTGAGTACTGGTGGGATGGCAGAGATCTCCAACTCAAAATGATTGGTTGTTGCTACCTTAGTAAACAACCCCAAGATTTCGTTAGTTGTTCTCTTTCTTGGATAACTCACACTAAATACCTTAGGTTGACTTATAGTGATGGCGTATTCTGGTAAATTTCGCCCAAGTAATATTCAAAAATATCGAGGAGACCATCTCAACATTATTTATCGCAGTTTGTGGGAACGAAAGTTCATGGTCTACTGTGACCGTAATGAGAATATTTTGGAGTGGGGAAGTGAAGAAATTGTGATACCATATCGTTCTCCTCTAGATGGGAGAATCCATAGATATTTTCCAGACTTCTATATTAAGGTACGCGAAAGCACTGGAAAGATTCAAAAGTATATTATTGAGATCAAACCCAAAAAACAATGCATCGAACCACAAAAGCAAAAGAAGCATACTAAAACCTATATTAGAGAAGTGACAGAGTATGCTAAAAATCAAGCAAAGTGGAAAGCAGCATCGGAGTATTGTAAAGATCGTTTACTACAGTTCAAGGTCTTAACAGAAGATCAATTAGGCGTATGAGTAGACTACAACCTGTTGTTGACGGATTCACTGGACTCGAAAGTTCAGATGACATCATGCAACAAGTTCTAGAAGTATTAACTGAGGAAGTTTTAGTTCCAGAACCAGGGAATTTCTACACATTCGTTTATAGAGCAAAAACACCAAACATTGAATATGATGAGTTCCCTCTAATCGCCTGTATGGAATTGAAAAGATGGGGATTCATTGGATTTAGTTTTCACTGGGCAAAGACCAGAAACTACACCTGGGAAGAAGTTGTTGGCAAACTATATGTAGTAAAAGCCAATGAACTTGAAGATGCTAGATCATTAGGATATGCCAAATTTAGAATGTCCACCTAAATAGGAAATAAAAAGGTATGGCTGCTACAGTCTTACGATATCCACTGAATATTATCGATGCATCGACGGACTACATGTTCATCGAGGCATTGCAGTACAAAGAAGGAGGACTTCCTTCTTTTTCTGATAACGCTGGTGCAAATTCAGCAACAATTAATGCTGCTCAGGTACAATCAACAATTATTCTACCGATGCCAGACAGCATTGCTGCTGTCAATAGAACTGGATGGGGAGAAAGTAGAATAAGTGCTCTTGCTGGTGCAGGACTTAAAGCTGCTGGTCTTGCAGTAGATAAAGTTTCAGGTAAAGAAGCAGATTTTGGCGCATTTGCTAAGGGTGAAGTTTTTGGAATGGGATCAGGAGGTGGATACGATTTACTTAGAAATTATATTAGGTCAAGATCTCAGATCGGAATCATTAACGGTTTAGCAGGAACAAACATTTCTCTGAACGATGTTTTGGGAAGAGAGTCTGGACAAATCGTTAACCAGAACCTTGAGCTACTCTTTAATGGAGTATCTCTAAGACCTTTCGGTTTTAACTGGGACTTGGTTCCTAGGAGTGCAGATGAAGCAGAAAAAGTCAGAGAAATAATTTCGACTTTGAAAAGAAGTATGTCTGCAAGAAGAACAACAGCCTTTCTTACAACACCATATGTATTCAGACTAACATATAGGAAAGGTGGTGGTGCAAACAGATTTTTAAATAAATTCAAACTCTGTGCCATGACAGACATTGGCGTTGATTACACTGGATCGGGAGCATATGCAACATATGAAAGTGGAAGTCCCGTCCACTATCGGTTGAACTTATCATTCACCGAACTTGAGCCTATCTATGCTGACGACTTCAATCAATCTGACCAGGATTACTAATGGCTAACAATTCTTACTTCAGATTACTACCAGACTTCCAATATCTCAATCCAGTACAAACTGGTGGGGTTAGAAAGCAGTATGTGGATGTGAAGAATCTTTTTCTTCGGATGAAGGTTAAAGACTCTGCTCTGTTGTTTGCAACAAACTTCATAAACTATCAGATTCTAGAAGGCGAGAGACCTGACAATGTAGCAGAGAACTTATATGGCAGTTCGCATTACGATTGGGTCGTTCTTCTGACAGCAAACATCATCAATATCAGAGATGAATGGCCTACCACATCTAGACTTCTCTATGACTATGCTGCTGATAAGTATGGAGAGGATCTAAATGCTACTAGAAGATATGAGACCAAGGAAGTCCGAGATGATAAAGGTAGACTTCTTTTGCCTGCAGGTCAAGTAGTTGATCAAAACTTCACGATCCCAGATCCAGACAACATCGGACAAACAATCAGACCAGTCGTAGGTGTGTCTAACTGGTTGATTGAAACTAGAAAAAACAATGAAAAAAGAACCATCCGAGTACTCAGAAAAGAGTTCCTAGGACGGTTCCTTGAAGAAGTTAGAGAGGTTTTACAGTATCAAGAATCTTCTCAATACAGCTCCAACACTGGAAAGGTTGCTTATAACGATTTGTCTTAGAGAAGACTGAGAAGACCATTAACGCTTTTCTTAGCGTTAATAGTAGAATACGGAACTGCGGGATTATCAAGAAGTTCTGGAGTCTGCCCCCTCATATTGGCGACTCTCGTGATCTCCTCGTTCTGTTTCTCCGTTGCCAGATAACGATCCTCCAGAAGTTTGGTCGTTATTTCTTTGGCACTTGCAAGATCCACATCCACAGTCGAACTTGAGTGGTTGTAT
>Ga0209932_1000288_pt1 | contig 14338 bp, 22 predicted proteins | sample SalPon2_B_H2O_MG_2_FD_185728 | JGI IMG/M metagenome (GOLD analysis project Ga0209932, IMG submission 185728) | Salt pond water microbial communities from South San Francisco under conditions of wetland restoration - Salt Pond MetaG SF2_B_H2O_MG... ...
AAACCTCCCCTTAATTTAGATATATATTCTAATTATAACAGATTATAACAACCTGTCATTAACATAGTCGTAGTATCTGGCTTTGGAGCTATAAATACCTCTAGTAGCAAATACTCTTACTATATTCAATAAGCAAATGAGTGCTATTGATATGAAAAACGCCATATTTATTCCTTCCTTACTTAATTTTATCTAATTCTGGGTATAAGTGCTTGTTGCCTATTGGAATAATGTTTTCCTCATTACAATCACCGCACCAGACTATACCATCATATTCATCAACAACTTCATCCTTCTTATTGATATTAACTATGACAGTAGCCAAAATGGTTTCGCCAGCGCCCTTGCCGTCATAACAACTTAGGCACAAAAATTTTGGTTTATTCATTATCAGTCCTCCTGTTAATAGATTTATTAGTAGAATAGCATCTACTATATCTGGTGTCAAACTCTGGAAGCAAGTTTCTTTTGATGCGCGTCAGGAGATGGCATATAGCGACACAAATGGCTAAAACACCGAATATGTCGTTGTTTCCCAGCTGAGCGCCCTGACAACACAAATGGGGTTCACCAGAACAAGACAGCGTTGCAACCAAAACGGGTTATACCACTATATATTGTGTTAGAAATGGATTTACATATATATTTGCGTTTTTAAAGCCCATGTATATGGGGCGGTCAAACTGGAATTACGCGGATTCCACCCCTCCCAGAGCATAAGCATCTATAAGCTACATACTATTAACTACATTAGTTAACTATATAGCTACTATAACGAGCACCCTAAGATGCTCGCTAACTAGCTACTTGCTATTTTCCTTTCTATTTAATCTACGATATGCCATATTGCCATGACAACAAATGAGATACCATAACCCCAAAGCATACCTTCTATTAGTCCCAGAAATTCCATTACTGTTCATCTCCGAAGCTATCTATTTCCCATTCCGAATCGTAGAACTCAGAATCTCCATGTTCTGGATGCCCGTCATCGTATTGGTCAACGTTATCGTCTGCAATAAAGTCACTAATTGCATCTGAGATAACACCTCTGTCAGAGAAGTCATCATCTGCATCTAAGTTTCCAGCATCAATTAAGTCCTGGATAGTGACAGCATGGCTTACGTTATATGTAACTAACTGAGTTTCTGTTACTGAAGTTGTGAACTCCACTGTGCGAGATAAATCACTAAGTGATATCTCGCCAGAATCTACTAGCCAATTAGGTACACCAGGGTCGCCGTGTCTAACCATTGTTAAACTCTCCCTTCTGCATGTTCGCAAGCATTTACGAACCATTCATTGTATGCTTCTATATCTTCTGATACAGAAGTGTTTCTGCCCCTGTTAGTAACAACAGCAATGCCATTGTAGTTTCTACGCAAGTAGCGTTTCAACTCAGGCCATCTGTTTTGTGAGTTAACAAACTGTACAAATTTGTCAACATTAAAGATGTCCTCTACTGCTCTAGGGTCTGAGTACGAACGTTGCTCAACCATGTATGTAAAGTTGTACGCTGCATTTAAGAAGCTTGTACGCATTATCACACGTTCAGCACTGTAAGTACCATTAGGCCATCTATGTTCCATTGTGTTGTGACGACTACGCTCAACAAGGTAATATCTACTAGTACCTAGTGTTCGTCTGTTCTCACTAACAATGTCGCTATGGAATGTAGCTACATCCCTCATGCGATACCATTTAGCCCATCTGTTCAGCTTACGTTGTCCTATAATCTGCAAGAACCTCGCAGCTGTTTCTGGATTAGGATGGTCTTCAACATAGACTCTTGCATCAGCAAATGTCTCAAACAACTTGTAAAACAACACAAGCTGTTGGTCGCTGAATGCACCGAGTGGTATATGCATGTGACCACCAGTGTTAGGGCCATAATGACCCATCCATCTGTAGTCCATCAATGTCTCCATGAAGATGCTATAAGCATTAGATGCTCTAGCAAAGTCAGGAGTCATTGGTGCATACACGAACTCTCGTCCACCATTATCGAGAGAACCATCCGTCTTAACTGTACACATAGGAGCATATCTGAAACTTTCCCAACCATTACTGATTGAGTTAGCTCTAAGATAATTTCTTATGTGCCTGTTACTTCTGGCTACAATTTTCTTGAACTCTTCATTCTGATTATCATAATTGTAATTATGAATAATTGAATCTTCTTCAACTTCAAGCTCTAGCTCAACACCGACAGGAACTCCGTACCTAACCAGTTGCTCTCGCAATGGTCGTAAGTCATCTAACGGTGTAGATAACCCACTAATAGGTGAATACAAGTTACCGTTCATGCCGTACTTCATAGCACGACCTGACAGTTGACTTGTACCGTCATTAACTTCCTGTCTGAATATAACTTCGTCGGCCTCGGATACTTGTATCCGTGACCCTCTAGGTGTTAACTTAGCCATAAGTTACTTCTCCTTTCCGAACAACTCTTGTTGTTCCATTTTTGTTTCTGGCTCATCGACAAGCTCGAACCAATCTTCATTGATATCGTCTGCTGTCTCTGGTTCAAACTGAAACTCTGGGTCGTCAACCCTTGCCTCTAGATGTTCACCATCTGAGTAGTTTCTACAATCTGGTCCACAATCAGGCCAGTACTGGTTGATATCCAATATTGCATTACAGTGTTGACATTTGATTTTGTTGTCACGCACATGCCATTGGAAGTCTTCCATTAGGTCTTGTGGTGCATCGTAACCGTATGCCATCATCATCTCGCAAATTAGCTCAGCAAGTTCTTCGTTGCTCCATGCATCCTCTGGGATAAGACCCCATTGAGCACATACTTGAACATCGAACAGTTGAATGGTATCATCGTTACCACCGACACTAACATCACAGTTAGCACCTTTATCTACTGTCGTAGACTTATAAGTGGTAGTTGATGGTTGTGTCAAGCTGTTGGTGTACGACCTAGTACCCCACTTCATCTTGGCTGAATACTCCAAGTATGAATCGTTTGAATACCAAACGCCATCTGACCATTCACCGCTTGCCTCATTGATAATGTAGGAATCTCTACGCATCTTAGGATTTGCTGTAAGGATTACTAGCTTGTTAAAGCTACCAATCACTTCACCTAAGTGGTCGATGTACCTACTGTCATCAAGTGCTGCCAGTTTCTGATACTGCAAGAACGTTTCGTTAAAGTAACGGGTGTCACTTATGTCACGCTTTGCAGGTGGGTGGAACTGTCTAGGCAATATACCATTGTGTGCAAACACTGTCTGAGTGTCTACATTGAACGGATGGTTATTGTCCATACATACTGAACCATGAGTTGCTATTCTCATGTGTACAAGTAAGTCAGTCTTCTCACCATATTTCTTATGTACCTCACTGAACTTCTTTAAGAATGGTTGAAGTTTCATAGTCTTGAAGACTCGAACTTTACCTTTCTCATCAATCCAGCTGATACCTGCACCATCACTATTGTGTTTCCACATAGTCTCAAGTGTCGGCTTATCTATTATTGCGCCCTTAGGAACGCTAGCTATAATACACATTACTGTGTACCTCCTTCTTCTGTTATGTCTACCAGAGTATCAACGAACTGTCTTGCTTGTGCAAGAGTATCGCTATACATGGTATGGGCCCCGAACAGTCTGTTCAGGTCGAACCCGCTTGTTTCTCTACCTAGTTTGATTAGGTTACTGTAACGTAGTCTGTTTATCTGGGAAGATAATACATGATGCCACAGTTTGTCATCCCACCAGTCTGATGTCAAGTCTACAAAGAAGTCACGATACGCTTCGTTCTCGCTTCCTTCTCTGGTATCGAAGTGACCAATAGAAGCTGCAACTTCTTTAGTCGTACGATACACTGCCTCAACAAACTCGACTCTGGCTAAGACCCTGTCTTTAACCGTAGTAGAGTTAAAGTACCTAAGCTCGATAGTATTGTCTTTGGTAAAGTTGATACCATCATACTTACCATCACTACCTCTATCGGTACGTCTACGTAAAGCAGTAGCAGCAATAATGTCATTGACATTAGTCATCTGTCTACCACTTCTTGTTCTGTCATGGTATGGTAGTCTCCAGTGAGCCCAGCGACCAGAACCACGTTGTGCAACTTTGTACAACAGTGTGTCTTGTGCTGCTTCTTCACCTTCTTCTAGATATACCTGATGCTGTCTGACAAAGTAATCAACGAACGCCCAAAGGTGTCCAGTAGTAAACGCGTCATGGTCCATATGAATATGGATACCATTACCAAAGTTCCTACTTCCTCCCTCGTGGTACATTGCTACATAGTTGTCTTTCAACATTGTCCAGAAATCGTCAGGTGTCTGTTGCCAAGCACCTATCGATATTGGTTGTGTCACAACCTCTTGTCCCCAAGCAGAACCAGAATCTACAGAACTATCTTTAACTCTGTATGCTAACTGTGCTCGTTGACTATTCACTTCTGACCAGGTAGGATGAAACGCCTCAATCAATCTACGATGAGTGTTCTCCATCTGATTAGAATCATGATTGTGTATCTCCCTACGACCAACTATCTCTAGCTCTACGCCATAGAATGGACCAATCTGACTATTAACAACATGCGCATGCATGTCACTGTGAGGTTGATTGTTTGCCTCACTCATACTCATAATCTGAGCAGGCATCATCATCTCTGGATTAGACCAACTGTCCTGACCAACAGGCTTGATTAGTCTACCGTCAGCATGGTTACCAAGTGCTACTTGCCAGACAGGGAATGTAAAGTCCCATGTGTTCTTCTCTAGATTCATCTCTGGTAATCCGTGTCTTACAACATGGATTGGAGCTCTATCTATTCTGACCACTTGTCTTACGCTTGGTCTAGCTGTACTACCTCTGTAGCTATTAGCATTCATATAGTCATCCCACTGAGTAGGGTCATATATGCTTAGGAACATTGAGTAGTCGTACAGTGAGTTTGCATCACCATCGTAGTACTCAATATTATTGTGATTACTAATAGCGTACCAATCGGTCTCAGTAACTTGACCACGCTCGTACTCTGATTCACTGAGCTCATTCTCCTCATAGCCTTGGTATATGTTTATACCGCCATCAGTAAGCCCATCCCAAGCCATGAGACTTTCAACGTCTCCGTTGTCTATCCCGAACCAGTCGAATGTATTACCTACATGTCCTATGGATTCATATGCACCTTCTTCTGGTGTGAATACACTTTCTGTACTCGCCCATGTAAGATACTTCCTAGCTTCCAGACTAGGATGAATGATACTTGGTATACCATTATTACGCATCCAATCTGGATGACTAGACGATACGTCATCCCAAGCATATCCTGATGAGTTCCTAGTATTAGGTATGTTTCTAAAGAACGGAACAAGTGTCATGGTATATTTACCAATTATTGCTCCTGTATCTGAATCAAGCATCCTATGACGTAGGAAGTCTCTCATTCTACTCTCGTTATTAGATACCATATTAGGATACCTAACAAACGCTTTCGTATTAGGGTCGTATCCAGCAGTCTGTGTTGGTACACACAAGAAGCAGATAGAATATCTACTACGGTCTGAACCCATGTCAATTGCAAAGACGCAGTTGTTCTTGTTGACATGTTGTCCACAAGACTTGCATTCCTTGTATTGCCTCACACTGCTACGGTCAGTATTCTTATATATTACTTTCTCATACATATCCCAGCTGAATTGGTCCATGTATCCATAGAATGGAGTCGTGGTCTCATTCAGATTGTATGCAACCTGATGGGAAATTTTAGTTTCCCTACTACCAGGTTCTTGATATGGTATGAGATAAGAAGCTGTCCAGCATCTGTCTACGCCATCCTCATCTGCGTGGATGAATATAACATAGTGTAGATTGCTACCTACAACTCTTTCTGCTTCAGATTTGTAGTATTTATGTTTACTACTCATCTTGAACTGTCTGCCACCTGCGAATCTATCAGTGTACTGTCTAAGATTTCTTCTGATAATACCCTGCAGATAATATTCATTACCGACCGAACCATTTTGGTTCCAAGCATTTGCTGGTACTTGACGGTCTTCATTCATATTTGCAAACACATTATGAAGTCTGTGAACTTCATCATGGTCGTGATGTGCAGTCCTACCTGTCAAAGGACTAGGGTCTTCGTTCTCGAACCTAGAATTCTGACAACTACATATTCTATTCATAGCCGTCATAGATTTATGAGGTATGATATAGATTTTCGATACAGACCATTGGCTATAGTCTCTACGATTGTCTTCCGTGCGTTCTTCTGCAGGAATCCTGTAGTCTGGCTGCACGCTAAAGCTATTTCCTGTAACTTTCTCATAGAGATAATCCCAGTTGATATCAGCATCGGTCATATTACCGAGACTATTACCAGACATAGTTTCATCCCATAATGATGAGAGTGTTGGAAATTGTTCCTTAGCTTCTGTAATGGAATTGATTGTCCAAAACATTATTGTTTCTCCTTCCCTGTGCTACTGTATTGCTACTAATAACACTGTTATGTATTGATATATAGTTATAACGATAACAGGCATCAATACAAAGGTCAAGTACTTTTGTACCTAACGTCTGTCATCACCTGCTGTCCATTCAAGCATTGTCTGCTCGAACTGAGAATCGAAGTCTTCTGACTCCTTCTCTGATTGAGATAATTCGTTCTCAATATCTGCCACATAGCGTTTGACAAGCTTACCTTGGTAACCTCGTTTCTTCCACTCGTGCGGCTTTAGACCAAAGACATGGTACTTCTTACCTTTCTTGTCTTGGTGGTCGAACCACTTATAGCAGTCTGATATATCCATGTCACTTGGAATATCAGCTAACCTAACTGGTACTAGTATCCATTTGGCTTTGCCTCCGCTAAGTGCTTTAGCTTTGACTTTGCCATCTGGCTTCAACTCTAATTCCCCTCTTAGATAAGCTCCCATGAACTCATCTATTGAGTAGGTCTTAGAGGCTTTTACGTTGGAGTCTATGACTCCTTTTCGATTAGCCAATGTTGGCCTCCTTTACTCTGAGAATGTCATCCACTGCATGTAGAACATCAGCGTAATTCATTCCCTCCATTTCCCCGATTAAGTCGGGATTCTTATCTAGGTAAGACAGAATCTTCCTAAATCTCCTATTAGATAATCTAACAAGCTGTAACATTCGTTACCTCCTTATATTTCCACCTAACTTTGTGTTAAGTGATACATCATAGTATTTGTCTCCTTTGTAAAGATAACTGCTCTTTGTAAAGGCGTACTCGATAACCATTCGCATTTGTAGCACATGGTTTCATGTTTGTCGGTAAAGTCAAAAACTGTACCGCATATTTCACACAACATATAATCTCCTTCTTTTAGTACTAACCTTGTGTTAATACCTTATCTTTCGCTCCCATCCGTAATAGATAGGTCAATGCCCACAGTTTCCCATGGGCATTATCTACCTACTAGCTTTCTTGGAATATTGCTATACCTGAATGGTCATAGCATTCACAATCAACTGCATCACCTAGTTCGTTAGTGATATGTAGCATCGTCACACATATTTGCCACGTGTTGAAGGGCATCATACGCTCTCCTTTCTTCTATCAACATAGATAGGTCAATGACCACAGTTTTCCCATGAGCATAATCTACCTACTAGATTTGTTGTATTAAACATGTACTTCATATCTGACATCACATGAGCCTACAATGGGGGAGATTTGTAGGTACTCCCCTAAACCTTCGTAGCTATTCATTGCTACCTTTGTAAGACTTCTTCGACTCGTGCACGAGTCCAAGGAGACTTGATAGTGTTCCAAGCAGATAGAAGTTTCTTTCTATCCTCTTGAAGCTCAGGCGTTACCATAAAGATGATGGAATCACCAAGCTCTATGCCGACATCAAGAATGATGTCACAGATGTCACAGCAGAAGTCTTCCATGTCAGGTTTACACCCAAACACTTCAGCTTCAGTTGTTTTACATTTGAAACATGCGTTTACACGCTTTGTATCAGCCATAACCCTCTGCTCTTTCTGGGGAGATTTGGAGGGCCTCCCCTTTCCCTAAGTGAATAGTCATTTAGTAGCAGTCAAACCCAGCAGGTTCCCACTCTCCATAGACATACTCGTCTAAACGAGATGCCCATGAGAGAGGAATACTGGTCATGAAAGCTTCTGATTGGACTAGCTTTTCAGCTATCCATAAAAGAAGTTTATTCAACTTTCCTCCTTTATTTATAGATACGTCGGATACTAAAAAAAAAGGCCCACTGGTTGTTAAACCAGCAGGCCTTTCAATTTGTCTATTTGACATAGATGACATGCTCTGTACCATCTGCACTTATGAATGTGATATCAGATACTGTTGAATATTCAGCTCCAACTATATCTGTATCTACATCCAGTACTAAATCAGTAACAGAAGCAAGCTCATAATTTAGAGATTGTAGCTCTCTCATAAAGCGCAAAGGAAAATGTTTGCATCCACCTGCAGTAGGTGTATGTCTACATTGTTCTTTATCGCCCATTCTAGTTGCTAGTCTAGAATTTTCAGAGGCTACAGCTCTTTGTAAGGCTTCGGTGAAACCTTTCATGAGTTGTCTCCTTTCCTATTAGGGACGGATACTATGATTAAATCATCCATCTAGGATGAATAGATTTTTTCGGTATTACCTCCTTCGTAATCAGCCCTGGAATTTCCAGAGCTCCACTATCACACCGAAAACCAATCACTGTGCATAAAATGTGCATCAGACTTGATTAACGGTAATTAAGGTGGCATACCGATTATCTATTTCCTTTCTCTAAAGAGTTAGTTTAACTCTTTTGTCTAGCTTCCTTTTGGTGGTGTGCATTACCACAGTCATAACAAATTTCATGTAGCTTGTCTAAAACACCAAGCCATATTCCGTCTGTTCCTGAGTGGATTATTCCACTATCATTCTTTCCGCATAGGGTACATAACGTGTCAGCCATGTCCTCTCCTTTCTATTTATTATCTAACTTTGTTGAATAAGAATTTACCTAATGAATTACTTAGCTTCATAAGTAATACAGTAAAGATAACAGTGTATGCCCAAGCCATTGGGTCAGCTGTTATCAATGACATAGTAAATTCTTCTACGAAGAATCTTAAGAATTCCTTCATACTGTCACCATCCTTTCCTTAATATTATGACCAATCTACCCAATGAATAACCTCTGGGAATCGGTCTACGATATCTTGTGCTCCTGGTTGTTGCATGAACCACTTCTTATCAAACTCGTAAGCTAAGTACAAGTCTTTGATTTGGTCCTCCCTACTCAAGTCTTTATACTCAACTCTCATAGCTTGGTGTGCTTCTGCTTTCTCCAAGGTATAGTCAACACATACAGGTTGTCCATCCTTAAGAGATTGTTCAGCAGCCCATTGTGCTAGCTTCCAGTACTCGTGAATCATATGTCCAACAGACTCAAGATTCATGTTGTACTCTCTAGCTAATTCAAATCCAGTCTTACTGTAGTAAGTACTGAAGTCTCCCCATTTAAGCATTTCGCTCCTTCCTGCTTTAATACTATCAACCAAGTTGATAGGTAGCAAGTTATTACTCAATATTACCTCCTTCTGGTATTGTAGGTTGCCTGTCAGCAACCCTCTTCTTGTTTACCTCTTTGATAAACATTGCTTGTCGCATTCTATCTGCTGTATATCTCTTAATAAGCTTACCAGCAGTATCAGCTCCAACCTCTTTACTAAATGATTGGTTAACCCAATACATGTGTAAGAACGCCATACCTTTATCAGTTAGGTCATCTAATGTAACCCACTCATAAGATAGAGCGTCATCACCTGCTACTGGTGTCCAATCATCTTTAACAACATACTTATAACCATAAACCCTAACACCATATGGTGTCCTTGGGTCCCATAAGTAGCTGTCGTTGATAGAGTTAGTACCAAGGTGTTCATCACTTAGTAGGTAATCTTTAGATAAGCCAACCTCTTCATATGCTTCTCTTGCAGCAGCATGGAATGAGTATTCGCCTGCATCAACGATTCCACCAGGTAATGCATAAGCACCTTTGTCTGGTCCTCTCTTTCTCTCAATGGTAAGGATATAATCTATACCATCTACTTTCTTGGTGATAACAGCGTCAACAGTCCTTGCAAGACCCTTGAACTTGCTATAACACCAATCATTTGTGACCTCATTAATCTCTTGAGGCCATTCTTGGTTTATCATTAGTTTCTCTTCCTTTCTAACCTACCTTGGATTGGTAGGATAATACCAGTGTGTGTCACTGTGTTTCCTGTAGTATCTTCGAAAAGACTAGCGTAGATATCTGTTTGGATATCGAACATGTTAAAGTCTTTGTCAGAGATACTATTGTAGTGTTTGATGTCCCAAATTGTGATGTCGCCATTGTCATGGTATTCAATGAGGTCAGCAGTACCAGCAAACGTCATATTGTTCCATGTACCTGCAACTTCTAACTCAGTATCAAGTTTCCTGTCAACTGTGTTAAAGATATTGACAAATTGTTTCACAAGATGTAGCACTATCTTAGCGTATTCACTTCGGTTCTCACCGAGCATGAAGTCGATGGTGTATCCTTTAAGTTTTCTAAACCTAAGGTGATACTCGAATGAAGCTTCTACTGCTGTAATGATTTGTCTGTCAGTGATTGTGTTAGCTTTGGCAAATAGACCAGCTGCTACAAGATACTCTTCAGCCTTGTGAGCTAGGATACCAACAGCTGCTTTGACAAGCTTACCGCCAATAACATCGTAGATATCACTTCTCTCACGCTTAGTTGTGTCGCCTGTAGCGTTTAACTTAGCATATTTAGAAGGAGACTTCGGAGTTACTGAGATTGGTAATCTAGCAACCATCATTTCGACCACATCGTTTTGAGTCATTGGTTTATATTCGTTATTCATGAATTCCAGTGATGCAAGTTTGTCCTTGCCTCGACTATGGTTAGTGTTTGGTACTAACATGATTAACTTCAGGTATGACTTTAGTGTCGCATAGCCCAGGGTGGGTGCGAAATCACTATAGCCATATAGCGCAAGGCAAGTGGTCCCCATAAATTTTTATTGGTTTTCCAAATCCACCTCAAGTGTGCAAAATGGGGTAAAATTACCTTGTATATGGGTAGAAAGACTAAATTAACTCCTGAAATTCAAGAGACAATATGTAATTGGCTTAAATTAGGGTATTATCAGGAAGATGCAGCCATTATGGCTGGTATTGCTCCTTCTACTTACTATGATTGGCTTAAAAAAGGCGCAGAAGAAGACAGTAAGCAGGACGAGATAAAGGCCTTGGGTGATGAAAGCTCTCCCTTACCAGCAATTATAGAGGGTAGTGACATAGAGTTAGTTTATGTATTTTCGGAGTTTTCGGAGGCTGTAGCAAGGGCTCGTGCTGAGGCTGAGGGTGCTCATATAAAAAACATTAGAAGAGCTGCTGATAATGGAACATGGCAAGCTAGTGCTTGGTTCTTAGAGCGTTCTTTCCCTAAGAAGTGGGGTAAGAGGTCTACACTAGATATAGACGCACAAGGCGATGAACCTATCAAATTTCAAATAACATACGGAGACTAAGCTTCCCGCATAAATTTTCATTGGTTTCGGCGCACATCCCAAATAACTAATCCTTTATATAGAACATATGTTCGAATATAGTAATTGCCTTTATTCTGTCTTAATAGTCCTAGTAACGTTATTGACTCTGTAGTTAAATCTACTTATGGATTTACACATAGACTTTGATGATGTAATAGATGTACCTATGAATTGCTTACAATAAAGAAGTATGCTTAAATGTATATATGAGTAATGTAATTCAAACCAAGCAATGTTGGCGTTGCGACAAAGTACAGGAAGAAGAACACTTTTGGACAAGATACAATGAAATGCGTCATGATAGATTAAATATATGTATGAGTTGTATTAAAGAAGAGTCAAGTATTACAGGGGAATCTCAAAAAGAGCTAATTGGTATATATAAGTATATGCAACTTAACTTTAAAAACTTAGATAAGTCAATGTATAAGAGGTTTTGGTTAAAAGCTGTTTCTTAAGAGGAACTTCTACAATGAAAACAAGTTGTGTGTTTACTTCCTTCTATAAGGTAAAAGTAGTTACTGCAATCATTTGCTTGACAATAAACCATATTATCATCTTGTTTGTTTGATAATTCTTTATCAACTATATTAACTCTAAAAGTTAGATTACTCATATCTTGCAAGCATCTCCGCAATCATCATCAAATTCGTGTGAAGTATCTACAAAATCTGGTATGTCTGTAAACATATCTTCTGCAAGTACGAAATCTTCTTCCATTACATTTGTGTCATTATTGCAGATAATGTACCTACAACTACAACCCATCCTGCGAGTTCTTGTCTTGAAATTTTTGCATTGACTTTTTCGTGAAGCGAGTCAATTCGCTCATTTATTTTTTCCTGTCCATCTAGAATCATTACCAACATTTCCTTTTGTGTAAAACCGTTACCGTTACTATTAGAATTTGTAGCCATTAGTTTTCTACACAAAAAGCACTACCGTATTTACAGTTACATATTTGTATAAAAGAACCGTCTTCTTTAACGTCTACCATACACATTACTTTCTCCTGTCTAGTTTGCCGAATACTTCATTAATCTCATCTAAGGTTATTTTGCCGTCATCTAAAAATGCTCTTGCTAAATCCTCAGAAACTTTAACTACTCCCAATGTACCAGCTAAAAGTACTGCATCGAGTATTTCAATACCAATTATTGAACCAGCACCTACAGTAGCTAGTCCATTAGCAGTAAATGTAGCAATCATACGCCAAAATATCTGTTTAATTTTTGACCAAGTACTTACTTTCTTTTTAGCCATTATCTACAACAGTTCGCTTCTATCCAAGCTAATCTAGTTTGTATTTCTCTGACTACCATTAAATCTTGTTCTTGGTCCATAAGTTGTGATTCGAGACGAGTAACTTGTATTTTTATATCATCCCATTCCCATTTTTCAATTTGAACATATTGGTTAGTATCATTAGCTATTTCTAATTTCTGCACTTTCTCAAACAGAACAGCAATATCGCCCTGTACAAATGTGCTTTCTTTAAGCATTTCAAAATCTACTTCAACTTGATTCATTCTGCTATCAATGTTTTGTAGTGTATTGACTATATCTCCAGCAGTAGATAAACCTGCACCAACAGAACCCATAAGAGCTATAGCTGTAGCTATTAAACCCAGATTATCTTTTATTTTATTCAACATTAGCTACCTCCGCAACAACCGTTACCACAACAATCCATAAACACCTCCTAATCTCTTAATCTAATTGTAATAAGCCAAATTGCTATTGATACAATAATAGCTACACCTACAATATCTTGTGCTGTTCCTGTTAATGTAAACCAAGCTATAAAGAAACCCAGTAATGTAAATATTTGTGCAATAGACTCTTTTATAGCATCTATAATCCACATACCTATGAATTTTATATTCTTAACTTGTATTACATATTTAATTAAGTTGTAAGGTACTCCTAACAGTTTATATAAGAACCCTAATAAATTTTTAAACATTAAAATCTCCTGGTCATTAATGAACCAGCTTGAGCTATAATTTGTGAAGCAATGATTACAGGAACCACGACTTCTTTAGCTTTTTGACGCTGGTCGTTTGTCATGTCATCACCCAGTGACCCCAAGTCCATCTCTGTTATATTAACAGAAATAAGTTCACCTACTGGGTTTTCCAAAAATGCCTCTATCTGTACCTCTGTGACTACATCAGCAAGTGTAAAGTTTTCTACATCAGCACTAGCAATTGACCTTTCAACAAACTCATCCAGTGCTTTAGCTGTGTTTACTTCTTTAAGTGCTTGTTCTGCAATGATTGTAAGGTCTTCAGAGGCTTCTTCTTCGGTAAAACCTAATACTTGACCAACTTCTGTCTTTTGTTCCTCAGATAAGGTAGCAACTGTTTCGACTTTAGTAACTTCTTTAACAACAGCTTGAACTATTTTCTGTGTAGTTTTATCAGCTGTTCCTAAGTTTTGTATCTTGGTTTCTGCAACTGCTTGAACAACTTTAACTTTTTCTTCTGTTGGTAATTCTGCAACGGCAGCTTCGACTTTTTCTGTAAGCTCTTGGTCAGCTTTCTCTTCTGCTTCAACGACTTCCTCTTCTGTCAAACCTTCGGTATCGATAGGTTCTTCTTCTACTATCTCAATAGTAATAACTTCTGCAATAGCTTCTTCAGTTTTCTCAACAAGAATTTCTACTTCTTCGTCTGTGAGTTGTACCTCTGAATCTCTTTCCTCACTAGGTAGTGGGTCAATCTCCACTTCGTCAAGTTCGGCTTCTTCATCAGCAAAA
>Ga0209932_1000289_pt1 | contig 14304 bp, 12 predicted proteins | sample SalPon2_B_H2O_MG_2_FD_185728 | JGI IMG/M metagenome (GOLD analysis project Ga0209932, IMG submission 185728) | Salt pond water microbial communities from South San Francisco under conditions of wetland restoration - Salt Pond MetaG SF2_B_H2O_MG... ...
TCAGCTATCTCCTCTTCGCAAAAACCTCTATTTTTTTCAAGGAGTTCTGCAACCTGTCGTAAAATGTAAGCCTTGGACTTCATTATTTTATAGAAAATGTTTTTCTATTCAAAGAACTTATACACGCATAAAATTGTGGATTCTTGATCACGTTATCTATGATGAGTTTCCAACGCTTTCTCGAGTTAAATTCATCGAGTGTATCATAGCTCATGAAATCATTTTCATCGTATGTCTTCCTGATCGGTTGTTTCATAATTTTTTTCAAATTAGTCTTGTGTTTTTCTTCATAAAATTTCTTTATTTGACTTTGTTGTTCTGTTCTCGAATAGTTTACGAAGAATATAAAGACGTTATATTCGAGATCAATAGTTGGACTTTCCTTGACAGTAAACTTAAATTCGGTATATTCGCCGTTTTTTAGGGAAACCACACCTCGAGTCTCTTCCTCGAGTTCCCTGAGGGCACATCGGAGGGGATTGAATATTTCTCTTCGCCTACATCCACCCGTAACAAATATCCAATCTTTGAACCGATAGTCCCTCACCGTGAGAAATCGTGGTTTCCCATCGGCAAAGCTAACCGGTACAGCTATCGCTTTGTACTTTTTCATTGCGCATTCGCAAGTTATAATAAGGTGATATGTTTATTCCTCCAATTTTTCCTCCTTTGGCTCCTCCTTTTTCACAGGTTCGGGTGCAGGTGCGGGTGTGGGCGCACTCAGCTGCTTCACGACCTGAACCGAAAAATCTTTGAACGAGTTCATCTCCTCTTTGGTCTTATTGAGTTCCTTGAATAGGAAAATGATACCAGCTGCACACACAATGGTGGCGATCAACATGAGGGTGTCACGGTTGACGGGGATCATATACTTTTAAGATGTGTTTTCTTTTTAAGCAATTGCACCCATCATAGTCTTCCCTGGAGAGGGACACTCGTAGGGTGACTGAGCGAATTGGACGGCTTCGTAATGCGCATTTTCACAAGATTTATCTGTCGGTGGTGTAGGCTGACCGACAAACTTTTCGAGTGTCCTGGACTTAGGATCGTACGTCAATACAAAAACGATGGCGAGGAGGAAAACAATCTTCCAAAACATAGTTATTATTTAGTTAGAATATAAAAGACCGCCCATACCATTCTCAATGCGGAGAACGTTGTAGTTGACGGCGTAAACGTCATCGGTGTTCACAGCTGTGTCGCTGATGATACGAGCCGAATCAAGACGGGAGAAGTTGAGATTACCTGTGGGCTGAAGCTTACCAGTGTCGAGGCAGAAGGGATAAGTGAAGAGCTTGGCACCTGGGGTAGAGTTACCATGGGAAGTGTGGTAATAAAGGGGAACCGATGTGAAGTTGGGGTTACCGAATTTGTAGTCGGCGACATCGGTGCCGTTGATCTGGAGCTTGAGCTTGTTGGTATCCGTTACGATGTTCACGGCAGTTGTGTTCGCCGCCGCAAGATACTTGATAGGGTGGTTGAAGTTGAGTTCCTGGATCTTGTTGCTAGAGGCGACCGCCTTCTGAACCTGGGTGATGAGCATGTTCTGGGGCTGGGAAGCGAAGACCTCACGCTCCTGAGTATCAAGGTACGCATAGTTGGCGTAGACCTCCCACTTGTATTCGGTGGCACCAGTCCCCCAAGTGATGCGAAGCTCGACATCGTGGTACTGGAGAGAGATGAGGGGGAGAGCAGTCTGCCAGTTCTCGCAGAAGGCGAAGCGGAGAGGGTAGAAGCGCTCATTGGTGGAACCACCGTAGAGATCACCACCGACCGACTTGGAGGAGGAAGTGGCCGAGAGGGTGGGGGCAATCTGGGTCGAGTAGAAGGAATCCTGGTCATCAATCACCTGACCACCGACGAGGAGCTCCACCTTGGAGATGGCAGTGGTCCAATCGGGGACGATGTTCGATTGGGTGCCATCGGACTTGATGGGCATGAGGTAGACGTAGTTGAGCATGTCACCCTTGCGCTCGAAGCGGATGGTGGACATGCCGTTGTTCGAGACGTTGCCCTGAATGACCTGACGCTCGACAGTTTGGGAAAAGTTCGTGTGGCGCTTGTACGTAGAACGGAAAAAGCTGACTTCGGGCTGACCGACGAGGTGCACATCCTGAGCACCGACAGCGACGAGTTGGGCGATACCACCAGACATTTTATATTATAGTGAGAGTTTATTTTTAAGTAGAGGGAACAATCGACGAAGTCGATTGGGACGGAGATTTCGGTCTACTTAGATACGGGATGGGAAACAACTTACAAACCTTGAATGAGATTTGTAAGACGTTTTGTTTCGAGGGGGGGGTAATCAATTTCGTCGATTGAAAATTATAAATCGTCGGTGTAGTTTTCATAATTTTTCTTTATTTCAGTATATATTTGTTCGTGCAGGTTATCCACGTTATTTACACTGACCACCACAAGTTTGTTTTTGACATATTTATCTGGTCTTTGTTGTCTAATATCTTTTGTTACGTAACACCTCTCATCAGCGGTAACACTATATTTAAAGTCGGGAATATTTGATTTCTGTACTATGATATTGTCTATCATAATGTAAGGATTTGATAAGGATATTTCATTCTCTAACGTGTACGCATCTTTTACGAACAAGCCCATTGTATATTATTATTAAACATTTTTATGAATCGAATTCTAATGCGTAAAAAGCAACGTTACCACCACTAGATATCCTATACTCAAGTATTGAATTGTTTCTTCTAAACTCAACAGTAGGATCTGCGTAACCACCAGACAATGACGCAAGTTCTCTTATGGAATTCGAATTAGCGGGCCAATATGCCTGATCATATGCTTTTCTGATGAAATATAACGATGCACCAGACCGGTCTTGTGCCGAATTGTTCGAAGTGACACATATTAATATCCCCCCACCCCCAGATCCTCCACTTAAATTAATACCTGTGGCTTTATAAGAGTTACTGCCACCGCCTGTCCCCATACGAAATCTAATCCCCGTACCACTTGGTCCTATAATCCTCATGACGCAAATGGGATTTACGCTTGAGTTTTGTACATCAAAAGTAAACGCCGGATTATTCTTCGCGATACCGACATAGCCGCTATCATTTATGAATAATGAATCCACATACGCCCCGCCACCCTGTCTCGTCCCCAACTGCATACCACCTGCCACACCTGGTACACGATAGGTATCAATCCAACCGCCGAGATCCTGATACCCATGTGATATCTCTATTTTTTTACCAGGATCATCCGTCCCGATGCCGACGTTGCCGTTAATTTCGACTTCTTTAGAGCCATCCGAAAATCGTTTAAGGTACAAGACACTCGAAGGTGTGTATTCGCTGTACCCAACCCTAAAATCAGGTCCATAGGTGTTTTGGTAAATGTCCGTCCTATAATTACCACTTGAAAATCTGTCAAATGAGAGAGCCGCATCATTGGTGGAACCTGTATAAACACTCAACTTTTGACCCGGAGTCGTCGTCCCGATACCGACGTTGCTACTCACAGTATCCACGAAGAGGTTAGCTGTGCCCACCTCCAAGTTCGATGTAATTGCACCTGCAATGTCCAAGTCTCCTGAAAAGGCTTGGACGTTCGTCGCTGCCATTTATAAGTACCGCACAATTTTTTTAGTATCCAAAAGTCACAGTCACTGGAGATGCCTGGTGATCATTGATTTGTTTGAGTTGACCACCTGAGGCAGCTGAAACATATTCAACGAAAATGTTGTAATCCGCAGTTATCAGAGCTTGTATAGCCTGAGTTGGTTTAATCGAGACGGTTACATCTGTCGTTGTTGTTGATGTCGTCACGGTAGATGACCATGGGTTGTCGTTCGTACCACCAAAAATAGTGAGGGGTCCTTTGAATATGATGGGTGAAGTTCCACCCGATTTGTGACCACCCCCAACATCCAGAGAAAGTACGCTTATTTCTGTATCATCTTCGACGAGATGGGCTGTAATCTTCGCAGAGAACACTTCGGCTGCGAATACTATATCGAGTGTCGCCTGTGCGTCTGTTGTTCCAGCTGGGAATGTTCCCACGTATGAGTACGTCTTCTTCGTGACCCCACCTGTGTTCGTCACGAGGCCACCAGCGATGAAGACGTTGGCGTCCACATTGAGGTTCGAGGAGACGTATACGTTTCCTGTGACATGGAGGTTTGCCGCTGGGTTAGCATCACCAATACCCACATTACCCTTTTCGTAGCTCAATGCATCTGGACTCTCTTCTATAGTCCAAGGTGTACTCACGAAAAGTGCTTTACCTTTATATAAATCACCCGAAAAGTTGAGATCACCAACGACATCTAAAGAGTATTCGGGTGCCGATGTACCTACACCAACATTTGAAGTCGCAGATACTGTATCTACATAGAGAGCACTTGCACCTACTTCGAGGTTCGAGCTCACATAGACATTACCCACGACGTGAAGGTTCGCCTCTGGGCTAGAGGTTTCTACACCAACTCTTTTGTTGGTTGCGTCAACGTGTAGAGTGTCGGTATCTACTGTGAGTGAAGTCGCTGTCAACGCTCCGACATTGGAGGTTCCATGAACATCGAGAACATAAGCAGGGTCCACCGTCAAGATACCCACCTTGTTACCCTCGGCGTCCACATGTAGGGTATTCGTATCTACTGTGAGGTTGGAACTCACGATGACGTTACCCACGACATGAAGGTTTGCTTCTGGGCTAGAGGTTTCTATACCAACTCTTTTGTTGGTCGCATCAACGTGTAGAGTGTCAGTATCTACGGAAAGAGTCGTTGCTGTCAGTGCCCCGACGTTGGAGGTTCCATGAACGTCAAGAGCAAACGCTGGATCCACGGTCAAGATACCCACTTTGTTACCTTCAGCATCTACGTGTAGGGTATTCGTATCCACTGTGAGGTTGGAGCTCACAATGACATTACCTACAACATGTAAGTTCGCCTCGGGGCTGGAGGTTTCTATACCAACTCTTTTATTGGTCGCATCGACATGGAGAGTATCAGTATCTACGGAGAGAGAGGATGTTGTCAGCGCCCCGACGTTGGAGGTTCCGTGAACGTCTAGAGCAAACGCAGGGTTCACCGTTAAGATACCCACTTTGTTACCCTCAGCATCTACATGTAGGGTATTTGTATCCACCGTGAGATTCGAGCTCACAATGACATTACCTACAACATGTAAGTTCGCTTCGGGACTGGAAGTTTCTATACCAACTCGTTTGTTCGTTGCATCGACAACCAAAGTGTCTGTATCTACGGTTAAACTATCGAAAGTAGCCGCTGCGCCATATATATCATTCGTGACACCCAAACCACCCCCCACGATGAGGGCACCAGTGGTTTTCGATGTAGAATTTGTACCGTTCGTGAGGGTCACGGCACCATCGGTGGCCATTCGAAGACGTGTATTCGTGGTCAAGTCACTCGAACTGTTGGCGATGACGAGATCATTTTCACTCCTATCTAGACCCATGGCGAAGGCTTCACCACCCGCTTGGTTCCAAGTCACAAAAGCATCTCCACCATCACTAGCAACTTCGAGGTTTACAATAGCATCGTTTGTTGAGGAACCCGCTGCACTCTTCATGTAAATACCATTTGTCGTCTCACCAGTTCCACTCACGAGAATGTGGAGAGGTGCTGTAGCCGCATTCGTTCCCACACCCACATGGGAACCTGCGTATACATTTGTAGAATGAATGTTCGAGGCTACGCCAATACCACCTGAAACAACGAGGGCACCCGTGGTGGTTGAAACTGCATCTGTGGTATCTTGTACCCTCGCATCACCCCCAACATCGAGGGAGACGGTGGGAGAAGCCTCGTTGATACCGACACGTGAACTACTCACATCCACAAATAGGTTGGAGACGGCACCGACAGTGAGATCATCTGCGAACGTTGAAGTGCTTATGACATTGAGCGTTTCGTTTATCACCAAGTTGTTTTGGATTTCTACATTACCTCTTAAATCGATCAACATTATATGATCTGGATCTTCATAATGAAGAATGTGATCATCTGAAAAGGTATTTTGTGTATAACTAATTGAAAACCTGTGTTCATCTGCGTGATATATGACAGCTATATTAGCGTACTCGCCGTCATCTTTATGTTCCATCATGATACCCGTGTCGAGGTTATGTACTTCATTGTTTGCACCGATACCGAAAATTCGATCTTCGATAGTTACATTGTTCGACGAGATGATGGATGTGTTACCACTTAAAATAAGGTTACCAAAGAATTCAGCTTCAGCGGCACTCACTACATACTTTCCACCAGGTGTGAAATAAATCGAAGACTTTTGTAAGAATCCGTCTGTGCCTACCATGGGTACATGTTTATTTGTAGCATCTGTAAGACCAGCCACGGAAATATTTGAACCAACCTCAATATTCGACGTCGTCACTATTCCTGTGGTAGCGTTCGTAAACTGAATTGTATTAGAAGTTGTGTTTCCAGTGTCAGTCACTTGTTGAAGTGTTTGAAGTTGTGTGAGTAGATTTGTGGGTAGAATCTTTTTAAGATCGTTATTTGTGTCGTTGACATACACATAGTTGATGTCAGTCTCATCAGCGACGATAGGGGCGTTGGGGATATCATTGGAACGACCCACACCAGTCACAGAGACAATACCAGAGTTTGGATGTCCCTTTACAACCAAACCAATGTTTTGTATGAGATCAGTTGCACCGTACGGTTTTACATTCGAGAGCGCACCAGCAGTCGCAGCACTGACATAGACAGTCTCACCCACTTGGAAATCATCTGTGTTTACTCCATCGGCACGACCAAATGTCACGATGAGACCCTCACCATTTAGAGCAAAATTCTGATAAGCTAAACCTAGGGCGGGCATAGTTGCACCAGAATTTGCTTGTGCTTTTCGAATCTCGAACATGTTATTTCCAATTGTACCAGTGGCATACACGGCATCACCCTTGGAAATTGTCTCTTCAGCCTTTGCGTAGAGGAATGTGTGATTTTGAAGTTGGTTCACCCAGTTGGAGCCATCATACACGAGCATATCTTCGTTTGCGAGTGTCGCTGTATCTATGACAACATTCGCCAATTGATTCAATTTCACTTCGACATTTGCGGTGAGATCTGTGATGAGAGCTGTTGTTGGGTGATTAAGGGTCAGTGTACCATCTGTGGTTGTGTTGGAGGTCACATATGCATTACCAACAACATGAAGATTTGAATTTGGATTCACCGTACCAACTCCCACGGAGTCATTCTCAGCGTCCACATGGAGTGTATTCGTATCCACAGTCAAGTTAGAGCTGACATACACATTTCCAACAACGTGGAGATTAGCTGAGGGGTTCACAGTCCCGACTCCAATGGAGTCGTTTACCACATCAACATGAAGGGTCTCTGTATCCACAGTCAAATTAGAACTGACATACACATTACCCACAACATGGAGGTTGGCCGAGGGGTTCACAGTCCCAACTCCCACAGAGTCATTCTCAGCGTCCACGTGGAGTGTATCAGTATCTACAGTGAGGTTAGAGCTGACATACACATTTCCGACGACATGAAGATTGGCTGAGGGGTTCACAGTACCGACTCCAATAGAGTCGTTTACCACATCAACGTGGAGTGTATCAGTATCTACAGTGAGGTTAGAGCTCACGTAAGCGTTACCGACAACATGAAGTTCTGCGGATGGAGTCACGGTCTTGATACCAACTTTATTCTCGGACGAATCTACAAATAGAGTATCAGTATCCACCGTAAGATCACCACTGACACTCGTGTTTCCGGTCACGACCAAAATATTCGAACCAAATTCATCCACATATAAATTTGAACCGACATCGAGGGTGTGCATTGGATTCGTGTTTAAAACACCAACATTCGATTCAGTGTAGAGACGACCATAGATATGCACATTGATATCTTCAGATGTTAGGGGTACGATAGCATTGCTATAAGCGCTACTTTCGGTGAATGCTAAAATGATTTCATCTGTTTCTTCTTTAAATCCTACAGTGACATTTGAATCTGGTCGACCCATGATGAGTCCTAAATCAAGAGTTGTATCTTCAGATGTATTATTTTTACCCAATTCAATAATAGCATCTTCGATGATCAGGTTATTACTCGTGATTGCCGTTATACCACCCTTCACATCGAGGTTTCCATCGATTGAAACACCACCATTGACGACGAGAACATTAGATCCTGTATCGTCGACATAGAGGTTTGATCCAACACTGAATGTATGAAGTGGATTTGTATTAACGATACCAACATTTCCATCGGTGACCAATGAATTGTGCGATACATTGTTAAAATACACAGTACTCACGTTAATCACATTACCTCGAAGTGCTGCACCTTGTAATGTAGTTTCAATAATATCAGTCGCCGCTTCACCAGATTCGGTAACCTCTTTCGTATCCTTATTATACATTAAAAGTACGATGGCGGGATCATCATAATCTTCTCTCAAACGAACAGGTGAAATATAAATTGTATTCGCTGTATTAGCGTTTAAACTTTCATTACTCGCATTGAAAACGATCGTATTTTCCGCCTGGTCATCTAGAGCATTTTTACCAAAACGCACTTTGGTAGATCTCTCAATAGTCGGTATGTTCTTGACCATTTATTATAACATCGTATTTTAATTTGCGTAGAGAAGTCCCGCCATACCGTTCTCTATACGGAGTATATTGTAGTTGACCGCATATATGGGATCGTTGATAGGCATACTCTCACTCATGATCTTGGCTGAGTCTAAACGACTAAAGTTGAGAGTGCCTGTAGGTTGGAGAGAACTTGTGGAAAGACAGAAACAATAGAGGAAAAAATCTGGGGAAGTCACGAAGTTGGTATGATAGTAGTTCATGACATCGATAAAGTGAGGCTTACCCCACCTATAATTACTCACATCAAGGCCATTGATGTTCAGTTTAACCTTATTCGAGGGAGATGTGAGAGCGCCATCGGTGGTCGTATCGGACGATGCGAGGTATTTCACTGGATGATTAAATGTGAGATCTTGCACAATTTCACCCGATGCGATATTCTTTTGTACTTGAGTGATGAGAAGATCATGTTTTCGGGAAGCGATGTTTCCACGTTCTTCGTTGTCTAGGTAGTAATAGTTTGCGTAGCACTCCACGTTGTAATTCGAGGCCGCACTTGCCCAATGAATACGAATCTCAACGTTGTGGTAATTGAGAGCTACGAGGGGAAGGGCACATTGGGGTCCCTCACAGAAGAAGAAGCGAAGTGGATAAAAGTACGAACGAGCGCTCACACCTGGGTGAGGACCGTTCGAACTCTTAGAAACATTTTGAGCAAAAGTATCGATAGCGATCTTTTCAGTGAAGATGGCATCTTGTGTGTCGACGAGAGAACCACCGATGAGAAGCTCAACCTTATCGATGATCGTATCCCATCTCTGAATATCGAGAGCTTGGGCCTTATCATCGAGAGTAAAATAGACATAACCGAGAAGATCGCCAGTTCGTTCGAATTGAACGCTGGACATAGAATTGTTTTTCACTGCTCCATGGATGGTTTGCTTTTCGATGGACTGTGAAAAATTAGCATGTCTTTTGAATGTTGAACTAAAGAAAGATATTTCGGGATCACCCACGATATATTCATCCTGGGCACCGATAGCGATCAATTGAACAATACCAGCGGACATGGTATACTACTTTAACGGGAGAAAATTACAAATTTGGTTTTCTACACACGAAACGAAGAACGAGGAAATTATCTTTTGCGGGAATCGATGGAAGAATTCCATTACCATCTTGATCTCGAATTGTCACAGTTAGACGATCGATGCGACGAATGGGGTCGATGTATTGGGTCACGATTGGATAGTTATCCTTAAAATTTATAACTGCATCTCCATCTGTGATGAGACTCGCAAAAGAACCACGAATCATACTCTTAGACGCTTGTCCTTCATATTCATTCGATGCCCTATCGTTGAAAATGGTGTCCAACTCTTTGATGGAAACGTAATAATGTTCGGTGGATACATTAGAATTAATACGAGCCGCAATGAGACGAGCTTGTACGACATTTTTTATGGGCTGCTGAAGAAAGCATGTGAAAGTGTTGGCACTACTTTGATCGATGGTATCAATTGTTAGAGTGTGATACTCATAGTTGAGATCTGGAATAGTCTCAGTTGGGGAAGTGATGAGAGCCATTTATAGTTAGCTTAGATTAAAGATCCACCGATTCCCTCCGAAATCTCATAACTCGCAATGTCCGAGATGAGCTTTTGAGCACCACACAAACCACCTGGAGTCAGCGACTTGGTGTAAGCACTGCCCTCTTTGCGTCCAGGGGTACACTCGATCTTATTCTCCAGATCGAAGATGGAACCCTCACGGATGGGAGTAACCTTAATTGGCCTGGCCTGATACATACTGGTATCACGGAACATCATGAGAGCGACGATGACGACGAACAAGACACCGATCGAACTGAGCGCATTGCGGTTCGCTTTGTTGAGGTTGAACATTTACTATGTACATATATTTTTTTAAAGTGCGTTAAAGGTATTTTTTTAGTTTCCATATAGAGAGTAGATGGACGAAGAAATCGTACTCGACAGAGGAAACACGACGGTGATGAAATTAGACGCCGATGAACAGGCGCTTATGGATGAGATTCAAATCTCTGCTCCTCGACCAAAACCAGTTCCACGACCCAGTCAGCCGATGCGTCAGGCACCACCCCAACAACATCAAGAGGCGATGGATGCATTTGTAAACCCCACAAAACAGTCGGCTCCTCAGCAGCCTCCCCAAGAGGAAGAGATTGATTATGGTGAGGACGAACCCGTGTTTTACAATGATGATGAACCCATGGGTGGTGGTTTCCAGGAAGAGGCTCCTTCCAAGGGATATACTTCTATCGATGAAGAGAAGGCTGATCTCTTGAACAAGTTGGCTCGTCTGGAGAAGAAGGGATTTGCTGTCAATAAAAGACTTAATGCCTACTCCAATGTCGATGAGTTGAGGTCCGAGGTGAAGCGGATCACATACAGCATCGATGTGGAACAGTCTATCCGTTTCTCTCGACGAATGCTCGTAGCCTGTGTGACTGGTCTCGAGTTCCTGAATAAGAGGTATAACCCATTTGAAATTCAGCTCGACGGCTGGTCTGAGAGTGTGATGGAGAATGTTGATGACTACGATGGTGTATTCGAGGAGCTTTACGTGAAGTATCGATCGAAGGTCAGCGTCGCCCCCGAGGTGAAGTTGATCATGATGTTGGGTGGTTCGGCGATGATGTTCCACCTCACCAACAGCATGTTTAAGTCGGTGATGCCAAACATGAATGACGTGATGAAACAGAACCCAGATCTCGTGAAGAACATGATGGCGGCGGTTCAAAACACGACCAGATCCCCAGATGGTCCCGCAACGGAAGCACCCGTCGGTGGTACAAATGGACAGTACGAGATGCAGGGACCAGGTGTAGACATTTCGAGCCTTATGGGTGGTATCATGATGCCACCTCCACCCCCTATGAACACCACCATGGCTCCCCCACCTGACGATGATGATGACATGTCCGACATCGTGTCTATTTCGGGTGACTCCACTGGAGGTGAGGTGAAGGAGGTGAATGTCAGTGGATCCACTAAGCCTAAGCGCACCAGGCGAAAGAAGAAGACGGAAATTAATCTCTAAATATATATAAATGATAGCGTATTGTCCGCTGGAGGAATTGGAACCTCCCGTCCGACAGCAGAAGCCTGTCGTGAAATCCAAGACCGAGGAGGCTCCCAAGCCCCAGGTTGGTCGTGAAGAAACTGAATTAAATTACGTCATCATGGCTTTCATTGCTGGCGTTGTTGTACTCGCCGTCTCTGATACCATCAGGGCGTAAATGTATATTGAATCTACCGCAGGGTCTTCCCCTGTAGTACATTTAGTAATCAAAAGTAACCAATTCTGTACCTTCGAAATTGTCTACACCTGAAGAATTGTTTGTGTATATTCCCAAAAATTTACCATCTCTGGATGTTGTGAGTTCGACGGATATATCGAACGAATAATCGACAGAGGCAGTTGATACATATGGTTCGAATAGAACGCCGTTTATACCAGTTGTAACTGTTGAACTCCATGGGAAAGGATTTGTACCACCAAATATATTTTTAGTACCGATGGCTATTTCAACACTAGAAGTAGTTCCATCATGAGTTCCACCTTGTAACTCGAGTATCATCGTACTCATATTGGAAACATTAGAAGTACCGATTTCCCGTGCCACCGCTATAACCTTTGCGTAGAATGCACCATCGTCAAACCGAAGTTGAATATCATTTGATTGTCCAGATCCACGTGCGAATGCTTCTGAATATCTTTTACACGCTACCTGGTCGGAATTTGTAATTACACCACCATTAACATGGAGAGCTGTGTTCGCACTTTCACCACCCAAATTGATCGCAACCGCATCACCAAGATCGATGGCACCACTAATATCTAAAGCACCATTTATGGTTGCGTTACTATTTAGTACGACGTGAGTAGATAATGGATTTATGTACACATTCCCCAATGTATCTGAAAGAATGTTCGATGTACCACCAGTCGTTTTGAATTCTATCACCGCATTACTCGACGCATGTTCAATACGGGGTGTGCCGTTATACACGTGAAACTTTGTATCTGGGACAGCCGTTCCAATACCCACATTACTCGTTTGGATTACATGGATACAGTTGGTTAAAATCGTGTTGTTAGCGACACCCATGACGAGTCCAGTCGTTGCGTTATCCGTGTCACTGAAACCCCTGATGAAGCCACCTTCTCCGTCATTCGTATATATGAGCATACCAGTGTGCTTATTGACACCTGGACTCTCGAGTCTCAGCATATTTACATCATCAGTCGTCGAGCTATATATGTGTAAATTCGAAGTGGGTGCATCTGTGCCTATACCGAGACGACCAACATCATCAAATCTCGCATACTCTTCATCGGTGATAGCAGTCACTTGGTGTGTAAAAGTCATGGGTCTTCGTGTGGTACCATCCAAAGCTGACCGTATTTTATTTATACTCGTACCACCACCAACAGTTGTCGTCTCGAATTCAATACCTGCGACCTGTAAAGAACCACCACCCGTGAACACAATATTACCTGCGACAATCAATTTTGTTGAAGCATCCACACCCGCTTCATTTTCAGATGTATCTTTACCGCCTATAACAACTCTACCACTTGGGGTGATGAGTAAAGGAATGGAACTACCAAATGCTGAATCAGCGGCCGTTAAGATAGTGTCAAAATCATCACCATCCGTACTATATGTCTGAAACGCATGTTGTGCTGCGATGTGCCTAATCCTATCGGGTCCCGTGGTTGAACTCGACTCGTTACCTTTGAATAAAATCAATTCGTTCCTAGGTTGATCCTCCGTATATCTTCGCTCCACGAACATGGTATTACCAAACTCGTCACCTGTGAGACCACTGAATGTAAGTTTATTTCCGATGACCACATTACCATTGACTTCAAATTCAGCTCTGGTCACATCGGTACGAATACCGACATTACTATTTGATCCATCAATATAGAATATAGTCGCAGCACTATCAGAAACTTCCTGATAATTTTCAGTGATTCGGAAGTCGCTCGAGGCACCCGCAACACCAACCGCCCAACCTGTTAGAGCCGAGTCATTATCACTTTGTATATATGAAGTGAATGCGTTTCCATCGGCGTCATTCGTTTGTAAGCTTATAATTGAATCACCTTTCGTTGAATCATGATTATGTACCAAAATCCCATTTGTAGTAGGATTACCCGTACCCGTAGAATATACTTCTAAATGCGCACTCGGCTGGGTTGTTCCGATACCTACTCGTCCGTCAGCTCGTAGCGTTAAAACCTCAGTTTCATCAGTGTATCTATCATCAGCCAAAAATATATCAAGTTTTGATTTAGATTTCCCGAGTGTGTTATCATATTTACCCATCTTAAAAGTAGCTCGAACGCCATCTCGTACACTAGTACCTTCCCGTGTTAAGTGCACAACATTTGCTAAATCTGGTGTCGTGTTATTAATCGGTTGTGTATTTGTAACAACCAAAGGTGTTCCCAAGTGAACGAAACTGTTTCTGTATACAGGTTGTTGATTGATGAATGCTGAACCACCAGATGTTTGAAAGAGACCTTGTGGCTGTGTTGTTCCAATGCCCACATTACTATTTTCTAAAATGGTCACCTTGGCCGTACCCATGGTTGAAGTTTGACTTGCGAATATATTGAGACCCTTTCCAGCATTCACTATATTTTCAATTTTGTTTA
>Ga0209932_1000294_pt1 | contig 14131 bp, 18 predicted proteins | sample SalPon2_B_H2O_MG_2_FD_185728 | JGI IMG/M metagenome (GOLD analysis project Ga0209932, IMG submission 185728) | Salt pond water microbial communities from South San Francisco under conditions of wetland restoration - Salt Pond MetaG SF2_B_H2O_MG... ...
AAAAAATCGAGCTCGGCCCGGATCAGATGTGCGGACTGTTGATTCTGATGTGTGTAGAACGGACCCCAAATCTCGATAACCTTACGCTCATTGTCATACCACAAGTATTCCAGACCCAGCTTTTGGGTAAGCCAATAGAACCGCTTCCCAGTTCTACCGATGAAGGCAAACACGTCATCTTCGTGGTACATCGATACGTCCATTTGGGAGTAGTGTGTCACTGGAGGGGTGTACGGAGCCATTCTTATTCCTGTTCGAATATACCTCTTGTTGTTTAAGTATGTTTCTGATGTGCTTTTGTGAATACACTTGTTTCTTGTTTTTCTTATCGTTTTTAGTCACACGTTTTTTTGGTTCTTTATACTCCATGTGCTATTTCAGTGTATTTCAAAACACTTAGGTTTCGTCTTCATCGACAAGTGACACATCGTCACTCTCAGAAGATTCTTCATCACTACACTCAAAATCTTCATCTTCACTGTCGTCGAGAAGTATATACCCCTGTGGGAACTTTGCGAAAAGGTCTGTTTCCTCTAGTGTATCCACATCATAAAATCCAGACACAGAATCCTTTGGAACATCCTCACATTCATCGACAAAATCATAAAAATTATGTCTGTTTCGTTCGAGAAATTGTACTCTGTATGAATCTTCATTTTCTAAAATAGTTTGAGCAATCTGTGTAGTGCCGTCGTCACATCGGACATCGATGATCATGGCTGCTTGAATTTAAATTTAAATCTTTAATACTAATAATGGATAACCTAAAAAACTGGGGTGTTCACTATATATCAAACAGAAAGGTAAGGCCCATGGATGCTGTTATGTTTGATATAGATGATACACTTATTTTTACGAGTGGTCGTCCAAATGTTCCCATCATACATTTGTTACATAGGGCTGGACAAATGGGGTACAAAATTGTAATCATCACAGCGAGACCCGGGATAGGACACGTCATTCGATGGACAATTGAACAATTAAAAGAGTATGGTATCGGGTATGACTACTTGGGATTTACGAGTGCGGAAACAAAACATCTGATGAAACAGAATCTCCCTTACAATTTCATGCTATCTATCGGTGACATGCCCACAGACCTTACGGGGTCTCCTCATTATCTCAACATTTCCAATTTCGATCACAATTGAGACAACTCACGAAAGTTGTCATGGGTTCATCTGCAGACCTGGTTTGTAATTGATAATAGGTCGTCTTCATGGATTTACATCGCCCACATTTAAAAAACCCATCCTGATTCTTAATCTCCTTCTTCAGGTATTCTTTTCTCAGATCAGCATGAATTTTAATTTCCATCTGTTCTGCGTAGAGTCCATCAGGACAAAGCTGTTCAGGTCGCATACTAATGACTTCCGTTGATTTCAGTTTCTTATGGACAATCCTATCTTTCAGGTCAGGATTGTCTTTTAAATTTTTCTGAAGTGATAAAAACTTGTGTTTGTAAATACTACTGTACTTGTGATTGTCCCACGCAGCCTCTTCCCCCATCTCTCGCGCCCTGTCCGTGGCGTGATTCAGTATACATTTCTCGAGATTGATACATATGGTACTGTCACTTGGAATCTCGAGAAGTGTAGCCAACCGCTCGATAACAAATTGTCGAGTCTTGTTTTCCATTGTACTTACTATTTCTTATCTTTATAAGCCACTTAGGGCAGGGGAAGTCCTTCATAAGGATTGGTAATGTTTGGGCTATCAAATGCATTAGATACGCGACGAGCTGGGTTCGTGTCTACGAAACCATAGCGGTACGCATTGCGCCCAGCTCGGTACTTCTCTCTCGATTTTTGTACCATCCAGATAGACACAATCAATATAGCCAGAGCTAAGAGATACCGGTTATTCATTTATAATTTGTAGATATTTTTTTATGGATAGACGGTAAGATGAACAAGGCAATTCTCATTCGTGAGAAACTAGGTGACGTAATAGAGATAGAACTGGATATAAGTCCCCACAAGAATGAAATCTTCAAGATACTCGAGGGGCGACAAACGTTCATCGGGCAATGGCCTGATATAGACGTTGTCATAATGAAACCTGAAGATGGTAAAACGAAAAATGAAAACGTTTTACCACATCCATTTGATGTAGAAGAAGTATATGGGAAAATTTTACTTGTGCGAATGGATGAACAGTCTGAACCTCAAGACTTTACATTAAGTGAGTACCTTCGGTACAAAAGCCTCACCGCTTAATACCGCGTTTGCGTACTTCATACAGAGCTGAAAATGTACATATGCGAAATCGATCGGGTTTTCGATCGTAGGTTTCCCGGGAAGGGGGTTGTCGTTTATGGCTCCGAGTACATCGATGCGGTCACCACCCATCGACTTGGCCATGACACCCCCAATCTTTTTTAGCCACATGGCATGATCCTCATTTTTGCAGTCGAAACTTCTGACAAAGTGTGCCATTTATATTACTTGGGATTCTTTTCTATAAGTAGACGCGCACTCGGATCCGTCACATTCGTCCATTTAGGTCTCCAGATTTCGGATATGAGATGGTCATTATCTTTCCCATACATCTTCCAAAAGATGTTTCTGTACAGAGCTTCCTCCTTCGTCAAGGGGGTGTTGTGGCCACGCGATTTTGCCCGCGTTTCTCTAAAAAGTGTGTCATCCACTTCATCTTCGGCATACTTTTTAATCTCATCGACCCAATTCGTTCCTACCGCGTCACTCATCCCATCCTTCTGCCTCCACAAAATTTCTTTGGGGAGGTATCCTTCGAACGCCTCACGAAGCATGCGTTTCTCAACTTTGTCAACCTTATGAGTCTGATTGACTGACATACACAAATCGATAAAGTTTTTATCCAGAAATGGTACGATCAAATCGAGACCATGCGCCCCCGCACACCTATCCGCCCTCAACCCATCGAACTGATGAATCAAACGAAGACGTCGCATGTTTTCGCATGCAAATTCATCTACACTCGGTGCGTTATGGAAATAGAGGTATCCACCAAGGATTTCATCCGCGCCTTCACCCGAAAAGATGTATCTACATTGGGTGTACTGCTTGATGTACTTACAGAGAAGCCACATTGGTGTACTTGCCCTCACCGTTGTCGTGTCATATGATTCGAGGGAGTGAATCACATCATTGATATGCGCGATACCTTCCTGTACCGTGAACTTCACTTCTGTGTGCTCACTACCAATGTATTCCGCCACCTTGCGAGCCGCCCCGAGATCTGGACTTCCATCAAGACCAATTGAGAATGTCTTAATCTTCCCGAGTTTACGAGATGCGATTGAGGCGATCAAACTACTATCAAGCCCCCCTGACAAGAGAAACCCTGTGTCACGCTCGGTGTTCTCGATGCGTTCATGTATCGCCGATTCAAGAGTGTCTCGGATCTTCTTATGATATCGCGTTTTGATGTACTTATTCACATGCCAGTACCCGTTGTGATAACATGCGAAGTCATCTATATACGAATCGTAAAAGTGACCCGGGGGGAAGATACAGATTTCTGAGTTTAGGAATAGCAGAGCCTTGGCTTCACTCGCGAATGCGATGGAACCCTCGGCATACCTCGTATAGAAAAGGGGGCGAACACCGACGGGGTCACGGGCAGCCATGATGCGCCCACCATTCGTCCACACGAACGCAAAGTCACCATTTATGAGATCAAGTGTCTTTGTGATACCATAGTCTTTGATCATAGGGAGAAGTACTTCACAATCGCTTGAACTCACCTCATCACCCTGACGAAATTCGCGATGATTGTAAATCTCTCCGTTACAGATGAGCATCTCATTTTCTTTTCGAAATGGCTGCATACCCGCGTCCGTTAAATCGTTGATCGCAAGTCGGTAAAAATCCATGCGACATTTACCAATCGTCTTACTCCTGTAATCATCGGGACCTCGGTGAGAAAGAAGGTATGAAGAAACTTCTACTTCTTCACCGAATAGGGCAAAGATGCCACACATTATTGGTACAGGTTAATTTATTTTTAAGTTGTATTCAAGTAGGTCCCTGTACGCATATTCATCCACAACGGCATCCATCTCCTGTCCAGACATCGAGATAGATTCGAGATTCCCAATGTCCTCGGTTTCAAAGTGTAATATACAGTAAAAAGAAGAATTCGTTCGTCTCGCGATCCGATCAATCGTATTCATGTCATATGTTTCAATATCGAGGTAACGCTTCACCTGTTCAGGAGTTCTAGTTTTTACGGAGGAGCTTTCGAGCTTTCTCTGTCCTTTGGACATGTCGAAACATGGCCACACACCATGCTTCGAACGGAATGTTGATACATATTTTACACATTTATTAGCAGTTTCATGACTACTAAAACATATGAAGCGTGGCTTCATGGCGGGGTCCACGAGACTAAGGTAGGTTCCATTTACATTTAATTTTACAAAGTGAAACTCCATTTAAATTATATAAGGAAAATATCTTTAATAGATATAGATGAACTTCCCCAAAACCCCCGGTCAATGTAAATATGCACTCGCACTCCGTTCCCCAAAGCCCATTGTGATAGGAACTGGACCAGCGGGTTCTGGGAAGACGATGTTGGCGTGTCAGATTGCTCTCGAACATGTGGCTAAGTATCAGCGTCCAAAGATTGTCTTGACCCGCCCCATCGTAGCTGCCGATGAAGATATGGGGTATCTTCCGGGTGACATGGATCAGAAGATGGAACCGTGGACGAAACCTATGTTTGATATTTTTGAACAGTACTTTTCATATAACCAGATTGATAGGTTCGTTAAGATTGAACCTCTTGGATACATGCGAGGTCGAACGTTCAACAATACACTCATCATCGCTGATGAGATGCAGAACGCCACACCCAATCAGATGAAGATGCTTTTGACTCGAGTAGGTGAGGGAACCAAACTCATCGTGACCGGTGACCTGGAACAGTCTGATTTGGGATCGGAAAATGGTCTCGAAGATCTCATCTATAAGATGCAGTGCCAAGACCTCGAATATATCACTCACGTTGAAATGGAAGATGAGGATATCGTTCGTCACCCAGCGGTTAAAGAAGTGCTCAGTATTTTGAAGAGATGAAAGTCATCCTCGCACTCCCCGGTCGTACCTTTTCTGGTACGTTTCTCATGAACTGGTCACAAACACTCATGACCCTCACGAAGAAGGGGTATGATTTCATGGTCACGAATGAGTATTCTAGTTTTGTCACGTTTTCACGTATGAAAACTCTAGGACTCGATGTCCTTCGGGGTGCTGATCAAAAACCATTCGGTGGTCAAGTCGAGTATGATGTTTGGCTCACAATCGACTCTGATATCGTGTTTACACCCGAACAGGTTGTGGAGTTACTCGAAGATACCAAGAAGTATCCAGTCGTCTCCGGTCTTTATCGGATGCAGGATATGAAACATATGGCATGTGTGAAGGAATGGAACACTGACTATTTCAAAAAAACTGGATCATTCGAGTTCATGAAAGCAGATGAACTCGAAAGGGAGGATAAATACATCTCCGTGGCGTATAATGGTATGGGATTTTTCGCGTGTCGAAGAGAAGTGCTCGAAAAGATGAAGTATCCATATTTTAGCTACCCTCTCATCGAATTTGATGGATTGAAAGATATGTGCTCCGAAGATGTTGCATTCTGTAAGAATCTCAAGGATATTGGTTTTGATGTAACTGTGAATACGACCCTCCGTGTCGGGCACGAGAAAACTCTCGTAATTTGACACGCTGGATGTCATTGTTAAGAATTTTGGTGTTTTTGTCCAGCTGTTTTAGGCGTTCTTCCATGAACATTTTTTCTCGTTTCATTTTATTGTACCATTCTAACATCTCATACACTTCCCGATCGATATTTACAAATCGTTCAGCAAGTTTATAATCAGTTGGAAGATCTTTGATATCTACGGCCATCTCTTCGAGTCGAACTTCGAGACCCTGGCATGCATCTTTGAACTCTTCCATTTAGTTTATAACTTTAGGAAACATTTCTTTAGCTGCGTTAATCCTATATTCTAGGTCAGTTGATGGCCATTGGATAAGAAAATCACCCTCTTGCCACTGTCCATCTGTTCCGAGAATATCCTTGTACTCTTTCATATTCTTAAGTCTAGGGAGTTTGGTGTAATCATACGAGTTGAAAACTCTCTGTGGAACAACCTTACCAACCCTTGACCAAAACGTGCCACCTTGTGTGACACCCGTTTCTTCGAGATGTGTTCCAACGAATAGATCCTGGATGAGCTGATTTTCATACATGTACCAATGTCTGTATAGGGGCATGCCTGCAATAATCGTGTCAAGGAATGCTTTACCAATAGGGGAATTCCGAATGATCATATTACCACAATTGATACCGTTGCAATCAGCTGGAATGAGAATTTGTGTATCCCTAGTTGCATATTCTTTGACGATGTCCTCAATTTTTGTATTCATGTTTGTAATCATGACATCACAATCACTATTAAAAATCCATTCAGCTTTGGGATACTTCTCCATTGCTTCTTTCATGACAAAAACTTTTCCCCATCCAGATGGATGGTGTGTATCTGGAATTGGTGGGAGTTTAGCCATGATGGGTTTTCCACCGGCTTTCGCACCACAATCTTTGGAATAGTGAAGCTTGTATCCATGTTTCAAACAATATTGTAATTTATTTTTATAGAGTGTCCATTCAGCAAGTGGTTCATATTTCTCGTCATGTGCTGACACAAGTACAATCATTACTACTCATAAGAAGAATCGTTTTAACTACATTAAAAAATCATATAAGTTCTTATCGGATGGAGCATTTATGTTATAATTTCCGGTTTCGTCTAATTTCCATCGACTCTTCTGTTTGTCCATCGATTTGATGTGCCAAAGTGCAAGTGGAGGTATGGGTTTTATACCGACAACCTTGTCAGATCCAGTCAATTTCGTATGAAGTTCATCCGTCCAGTAAATGTGATCACACTTCTTATAGATACGAGTCTGATAGTCTGGCCAATTGATGAATCCAACTTCATTAATGTTAAAACCAAAATCTCTCGTTTCCTGTTCAGTAATACCTGGGTGAATGTTGATACGAGGTACAGTGATAATCTCTGCACCAGTCTCTTCAATGATCTTCTTCACAGACTTGATCAGAGATTCTTGAGGCATCTCATCTGCATCCATACCAAAGATGTACTCACCGTTGGCCATATCCCTGTGGAAATTATCATTTTTACCAAAGCCGTCAAAGGATTTTCTGAAAATGTTAATCTTACTCTTGAAATGTTCGAGAACACGCTCAACTTTGTCTGTCACGTTATTCGAATCAGCGACAACATTAATTTCATCCTCATCATCTATGATTTCCGTGAGTAAGTTTAAAAGTGAAAAGAGTTCTCTAGATTCATTACAAACTTGAATGGTATATGTCAATTTCATTCTACTCAATTAAAGATGTTACCCTTTAATCTGGTAAATGAAAGTCTCTGAATTCATCACAAACTTTCTTGTTGAGAAGGGTCTCACGAAATGTTTTTCGGTGACGGGTGGTTTTGCGATGCATCTCAATGATTCGTTTGGTCAGAAATTTGATGTCACCTATACACATGGAGAACAGCCTGCTGGGTACGCAGCTCTCGGGTGGTCATCCTATGAACATAATCCAAGTGTCTGTTGTGTCACAGCTGGGTGTGGTGCTACGAATGCGGTGACACCGTGTCTAATTGCATACCAAGATAGTGTTCCAGTCTTTTTCATCAGTGGTCAGGTACAGTACAAAGACAATATACGAGCACATGAAGGTAGAATTAGAGGCTACTTTGGATCAGATTGTGACATTGTCGAAAGTGTAAAAAGTATTACAAAGTATGCAGTTGAACTCACGAATCCCAGTGAAATACTTAGGGTACTTCAAGAGTGTTACCATAATCTCACTACAGGTCGTTTGGGACCCGTATGGCTCTCTGTACCTGTCGATGTTCAAGCCATGAAAGTCCCTGATTTACTTGAAGAATGGAAACCACCACACGAAGTCTATTCAAAATCTCTTCCACAAGAATTCCTCGATGTTTGGTCAAAGGCACAGAGACCGATTGTCTTAGCTGGTAATGGTATCCATCTCTCGAAAACTAGGGAAATGTTTAGAAACTTCTTGGATCATCATCAACTCCCATATGTCGTGAGTTTCTTTGGAAGTGATCTTGGTGATGATTACACTGGTAAGACTGGAATTGTTGGGAACCGTCCAGGGAACTTTGCTATTCAAAATGCAGATCTCGTAGTATGTCTCGGATGTAGGCTATCAAAGGGTATCACTGGATACAATCGAGATCTTTTCGCACGAGAAGCCACTACCGTCTATCTCGATATAGATGATTCTGAGTTTTTAGATCAAAAGAGAGTTGATATCAAACTTCATATGGATCTCAAAACATTTTTCAGTTTTCAATTGCCTCTACAAAAACATGTCCATCCAGAATGGGTAAAGAGGAACATGGAATGGAAATCGATGTGGTCCGAAGAACTCCCTGAAAAAGATGGAGAACAAATCTGTCCATACAGACACCTGAATACATTTTTTAAAATGAAGGGTGACAATTCAATTGTGACTGCATCATCGGGATCAATTTACAATGTCATATGGCACATGTATAGATATAAGAAGGGTGATCGATTCATTACAAGTAGTCATGGTGATATGGGCTATGAATTTCCAGTTGCGATTGGTGCTTCTACACACGGAAAGCGTTCATATGCAATTTTGGGTGATGGTTCCTTTCAGTTCAATCTTCAGGAATTACAGACACTCAAACATCATAATCTCCCCGTGACTGTTATAGTGTTTAATAACGATGGGTACGGAGCAATCAAGATTACACAAAATATGGTGTTCAAAAGAGAATTTGGCACAAGTTCTTCGAGTGATATAACCTTCTGTGACATTGAGAAAGTTGCATGTGCGTATGAATTACCGTATTATAGGGTTGTGGATGATGAAGACGTTGGATACCTTGAGCATACCCAAGGACCCATGATTGTTGAAGTTGTTTGTAATTCACAAGGAAGGTTTCCGAGAGTCGCTAATAAACCCCTCCCCGATGGAACATTCAAAAATATGCCACATGAAGAGATGTTACCATTCCTAGATGATAAAACATTGGATGAACACATGTTCGTAAAAAGAGTTTAAAGTTTGTAAAGCAAATACGAATAATGAGAATTCTCGATTGTACTCTCCGTGATGGTGGTTACACAAACAACTGGAACTTTTCTAAAGAGCAGGTTGTTGAGAGTTACCTCGCATGCAAAAATGCTGGTATCGAATACACTGAAATTGGTTTCAGGAGGTCAGGTCCAGAAGAGGGTTTTGGTGTATGGTATCACACACCTGAAGATCTCATCAATGATACCCTTAGTGAAGTCATATGTGACGACACTAAGATTGCTGTGATGGCTCAGATGGGTACATTTACCATCGATGACTTTGTACCAAAGAAGGATTCTCATATCACAATGGTCCGAGTTCTCATCGCGTACCACTGTCTCAATAAAGATGATACAATTCTCAATGTGAGTCTAATCGAAGAGACGTGTGAAATGGTTACGAAATTGAAAGCCTTGGGTTATGAAGTATCAATCAATCTTGGAAGAATCGATAAGATGACAGATGTCCAAATTGAGGAGACTTGCAAATATATTTCCAAATGCGAACCTGAATACTTTTACATCGCCGATACATACGGTAACTTGGGTATTACGAAGATGAACTACATCCTCGATGTAATTAAAAAATCATACGATGGAAAGATTGGATTTCATGCACATGATAACTTACTGAATGCAACCGTGAAGTCAATCGATTCCTATTATAACGGTGTGTCAATCGTTGATGGTACAATGGGTGGTATCGGTCGTGGTTCGGGTAATGCCAAAACTGAACTTCTCATCGCCCACACCATAATGAAAAATAAGGATGGATACGACCTTTTCCCGGTACTGGAGTACTGTGAAAAGTGGATCGGTAGTTACAAGAACAATCATGTTTTGTATTTCATTACGGGGATGTATTCGATGCATGTGAATTACGCCATCACTCTCATCGAGAAGTATGACTTTACATTCTCAAAGTGTTTCAGTATCCTCATGCATGTACTCAAGGATAACAAACATCACTTTTTCGATGGAACATATCTCCAGTCAGTATGTGACCTTTACTGAGAGACCATTGTCGATACTGATAGACTGACCCGTAATACTTCCATTATTGAAACAAAGTAGGTGACACATATTATACACATCTTCCAAATTCACAAAAAAATACTTCAAAGATTCATACTCTCGTATCGATAATGTTCTCTTCGTCATTTCATTATCAATAGGACCAGGTAATATAGCATTTATGAGAATATCCCTCTCCTTGAGAGTGATTGAAGCTGCACGGACGAGACCACCTATAGCACTCTTAGAGACACAGTAGGAGAGTTTTCCAACTCGTCCATGTTCTTGAAGAATTGAACTGACTATACACACTCTCGCACCATGAGAAAGTTTTCCAGATTTTTCAAAGTAGTCCAAGGACTTGATAATACTATTGACATTCACATTCATCATGTCATCATAGATTTGTGTTTCCATTGTACCGATCTGGTCGTTCGTATTCATTCCTGAACACCATATGATACATTTTATAGTGTCGAATATTTCCAAACCTGAGAAGTCATCTGGATTGGAAAGATCGTAGTGATCACGCGTTAATGGAATAGCATCAGGTAATCTAGAACAAATGTATTGTCCCACACTACCGGTTGAACCAAAAACAAGTGTCGTCATACTTACTGTATTTGTAAAGACCTTTAAGTGTATCGTTATTTTCTATAGAAATACTTTCATTTAGGTAATATTCAAACAATTGCTTGATGACTGGGATATTTTTGGCTACACCCCCAGTCAGGAATATTCTCGATCTTTCGTTGAATTTTTCCTTGAGAATATTCACATACTGCTGTACATAACATCTCACGAGACTACACGCTATCGTATATTTTGTGGTATGTTCATGAATATTTTTTAGAGTTCCGTGATTATCAAAACCGTAAGCACTCTTGAAGAATCCAAGATTTAAGTGCTCCCTCGACGCAATGATATCATCGAATTTTAGTTTGGAATATTCAGGTAAATCAAATAAGTCCTTAAAAAATTTCATACTCCTTCCAGATGGAATATGTGTCAGGCAATTTAATGTGTATCCAAAGAGTGGTCGATTCTCGGTATCTTCTCGATAGCCACTACCAATTTGAATGACTTGAGAACCCGTACCCATGTTTATAATAACGTCACCAATCTCCAAATCTCGATCTATCCCCATCACAGCACTTTGTAAGTCACCTAGAGGTGCATACACCTCTGATTCCCCAATCTTACCACATAGGGTCGGACCCTCTCGAGCAACTTTTGGAAGTATAAACTTTGAATCCTTTTGACACCCCCTCTTCATGTCATAAAACCCAGTACCACACTCGAGTGTTTCATGTGACACGTGATACATCTCATCAAGTAGAGTATCCATTAGAGTACATAGACGACCACCCGCATATATTTCCGAATTGAACCGTGGAAGACCATGGTAACAAAATAATCCAGTATTCTCCAAGTCTTCCAATGAAGTTGGTTCGACATCTTCACACATCCATGAAATGTAATGTGGTGTCCCCTCAATATGAAACCCATGCATTTGAGAACATACGAAAAGTTTTGAAAAGCTATATGATTTTAAAATAGTCTTGACAAAGTTAGAAAAATCTTTAATATCTACTTTCTCCTTTGTCAAGTATTCATGGACTTGAACTTTACCTTCATAGAGTACTTTGATGTGGGTCGCACCCAAATCAAGATACAAGTTCATTACTCACAATTGAGAGAACATCTTTAACCAATATGTCATCGAGTTTGACTTTTACAAATTCTCGGCAATTAATGAGGGTGATTTGATCTGACATGACCTTCTTATCAGCTTTGAGATGCTTCAGTACAAGTGTCTCATCGAGGACGATGAATGCACTGTACTTCTTGATGATGTGCATGTACGGTTCATATCGGAGAATATCCTTCTTGAAATAACGATCTATCACGTACATACCAATCAATACTGCGACACCGTGTGGAATCTTGAAGTTTGACATACTCTCAAAGACATGTCCAAATGTGTGTCCGTAATTGAGACATGGACGAATCGTCTTTTCGAGTTCATCTTCTTCGATAACTTTCTTTTTGATTTCTAGACATTTTTTGAGAGCCTCTTCGAGATTGTCGATGTTCCATGGAAGATCATCGAGTGCGTAGAGTTTTAGGATCTCACCAGTACCCGAATGAATATCCTCCTCACTCAGAGTTTTGAGGAAGGTTGTATCTATGATGACCTGCTTCGGTGGGTAAAAAGTTCCAAGTTGATTTTTACTGTCATTGTGATTGATACCCATCTTTGAACCGATGCAACTATCACACATGGAAAGAAGGGTCGTGGGTGTAAAGATCCAGTCGATACCACGCTTGAATAGAGCTGCACACATCGAAGAAATGTCTTGTGTGATACCACCACCCACAACATGGAGTGTATCCTTTTTAGTGAAACCAATATCCATCAAGTAATCCACCAATTTTAGAACTGTTGTCATATTCTTTACATCTTCTCGGGCTTCAATTTCAAAGATGTACCCATATCCAGTGTATCGATCCTTGTACAAATTGAGAACATTTCTGTCAATCACAAGAACATCCTTTTCACCCAAAGTTGGGAGTGTATTCGTAAAATTGACGTTATATGTACGAAAAAGTGATTTGATTTCCATCTATATATCTATTCTTCCATATCTTTAAACAATAGAGTAATTTTCTCCCAACTTTGAAGTATCTTTTATTTCCCACGTTGCCCCAAACCTCTCCGCCCACTGTGAAAGTAATAACTTCTCAGGATACACCAAGTTATACACTTTATCTTTTCGTGTATTTTCAACTCTAACATATTCCCATACAATCTTCCGAACATCTTCAATATCGATAAAGTCAAAATATCTATCTTTGTCGATAACGACATGTCCCTCCCTCTTACATACTGCACTAAATCTCGTTGGAAGTTCCCCAGATCCGTAACATCCCCAAATACGGAGAGAATACGCGTTCGGTATCGTCTCGATACGACGATCGATGAGCCACTTGGAAAGTCCATATGGATCTGTAGGTGGATCACCACGAAGTGCTGCCCCACTCGAGAAGTATAGGACCTTCCCCTTGAAAACTCTCACGACATTTTCAAACATGAGGAGATTTTGGTAGATGACCCGACCATCATCTGGTTTCAAACGACTTCCACCCACAACCGCACAGTGAATGACTACATCATATTCGTGAGCCTCAAAGTATTCCTCCACGGCTCGCTGATCAGTGAGATCGAGGTCTTGTCGAGTGACACCCACCCAATTCGTATCCCGAAGTAAGTTCTTACCAACAAAACCTGCAGCACCTAAGACACACACTCGCGACATTTATTTAGAGACAACACAACACTTTAATTAAGATGTTTTTTCTCATTGATCTTGATGGAACGCTTCTCGACACAGATTATTTACACTATCAGGCATGGGCCAAAGTATTGAAACTTAGTCCAGAATATATTGAAAAGGTTGTGACAACCCATGGAATTAACTACATACTCGAAGATTTTCCAGATCCATCCTACTTGAGACGTCAAAAGATTAAGGAAATGTTACAGTTTGAAGAAATTAAGCCCATGAAAAACGCAGAAACATTTATACATTTCATCATCGAAAATAACATAGATCATACAGTCGTAACAAATACGGATCGAAAAGTTGTTGAACACTTTAAACGGAAAGTCCCCGTCCTCAATAAATTGAAGAAATGGATCGTCCGCGAAGACTACGAAAAACCAAAACCTGACCCAGAATGTTATCGTTTAGCGTTGGGTAACCGTGATGACATCGTTTTCGGTTTTGAAAATTCAAGAGAAGGTCTCGAAGCTCTCTCTAAAGTTACGGGTAATATATTTCACATTCATCCCGAAACTGACTACTTAAAAGTTATCGACCATATCAAAATACAATGCCCAAAAAGGTTTGGTATGCACCCAATAAATTTGAATCATATGGGGAAGA
>Ga0209932_1000301_pt1 | contig 13978 bp, 20 predicted proteins | sample SalPon2_B_H2O_MG_2_FD_185728 | JGI IMG/M metagenome (GOLD analysis project Ga0209932, IMG submission 185728) | Salt pond water microbial communities from South San Francisco under conditions of wetland restoration - Salt Pond MetaG SF2_B_H2O_MG... ...
TTATTTGCTATTGTATTATTTGCAAAGGTTAAACGTACTAAAGAAGGTGAAATGACTTATGTATTTGAAACTGTTAATGATGGTAACAATACATGTAAAGCACCCTTTGGAATGTTTGACACCCCACAAATTGAAAATGACTTAGATCTAGTAAGACAAGCAATTATTAACTACGAAAATTAAAATTATGATTAGCACAAAAGACTTATCACAGAACGAATCAGGTAACAGTAAAACACTTAAAACTATTACACCTGGTGAATGGACAGTAAAAATTAACAAAGTTGAACTATCTACTCCTCCTTATGATCAGAATGTTTATCATCTAGTATATCATGTAGAAGGTCCTGATATGGGCTCTGAGTTTGAAGGTTTCTTACTTGACCCATCTAAACCAAATGGTCCAAGATACAAAGGTCAAATAGGTAGACTAAACGCTAACTATTATGGTTACAAAGATGCTGAACTACCAAGTGGTACTAAAGTAAAGAGAGATCAACAAATACTTAGAGCAATCTATAACTTGTGTGTTGCTGCAAATAAAGCTTCTTGGCTTGATGAAGTAGATAACAAGTATGAAACTATTGAGCAATTGGTTCTAGGTTTTAATGAAATGATTAAAGGTACTTGGTTGAAAATGGTTATTGCTGGTAAAGAATATGAGAACAAGCAAGGTTATATTAACTATCAATTGTTCCTACCTAAGCCAGATAAAGGTACTTACATTATGGAGTTGCCAGAAAGCCAGCCGTCTAAGCTTATGAAATTTAATGAAGAGAAACACATTAAAAAGATTAAGAAAGAAAAAGTAGAATCTTTTGGAAATGATAATCCATTTGATAATTCTACTAGTGACGCTGGTTCCGTAGAGTTTGATTTATAAACTCAGTAAGTTTAAACTAAAGGGGGTGTGAAGTTTACATCCCCTTTTTTTATTATTGTATAGTAATGATAACTACAAAACACCTAGTACCAGATTTAAACAAGGTACCAATAGAATGGGTATTTGAAACATATTGTAAATTAAATGAGAGACTCCACGGTCAAGATGTAAATATTAAAAGCATATTTAATCCTAGTGAGAGAACTCCTTCAATGTACATATACTTTTGTAAACAGAAGAACAATTATAAATTCAAAGACTTCTCTACTTCTAGAGGTGGTGATGCATTAACTCTAATCACTGAAATGTATGGTATCTCTAGAGGAGAAGCTGCAAGTAAAGTAATTAGAGATTACAATGAGTTTGTATTACATAACAATGGCGGATATGATATCGCAGAATTTAAAAAGTATTCTAAGTATCAAGTATCCATGTTTAAAACTAGAGATTGGAATACTCTAGATGTAAAATACTGGTCTCAATATAATATAGGATCCGGTTTATTAGAACATTATAATGTAAAACCTCTTGCTCTCTATGAAATGGAGAAAGAACAAGATGGGGACACTAAAAAATTAAAAATAGAAGGGGAGTATATCTATGGTTACTTTAAGAAAGATGGTAGCTTGTACAAGATATATCAACCCAAAGTAGAAAAGAAAAAATTCTTAAAAGTAAAACAGTATATCCAAGGATCAGAGCAGCTTAAAAACAATGACTTATTGTTTATTGCTTCTTCTCTTAAAGATGGTATGTGTTTGAAGAACATGTTCAAGAAATATGATTTTATTGCACCTGATTCAGAAAACACTATGATTAAAAAAGATCAGTTGGAAAGTATAATGTCAAGATATTCAAGAGTATACATTATATTTGACAATGATGAAGCAGGTAGAGCTTCTACTGAAAAGTATCTACAACGGTATCCAAACATTAAACCTATATATTTAGATATAGAGAAAGATGTAGCAGATGCTGTTAAGAAACACGGATACATGAATACTTTTAAAAGAATTAAAGAATTAGCATGATAATATTTACTATACCTGGTAACACACCTTCAAGTAAAAACTCAAGGGTGTATACGGGTAAACACTTTATAGCCAGTAAAGCTACAAGAAAGTGGGTTACAGAAACTACTAAAGCTTTTGAAGAGCAGAAAGAAAAGTTTCTAGAAGAGCTCAGTAATTTTGAAGCTCCGTATCACATAGAGTTTAAATTCATCAGAGGAACTAGACATAAGTTTGATTACATAAACCCTGCACAAACTGTACAGGATGCTATGGTTAAACATGGATGGTTAGAAGATGATAACTGTACAGTGATGATACCAGTATTTAGTAAATATGAGTATGACAAAGAAAACCCAAGAGTTGAAATTAGAATTTTAAATGGAAAAGAAGAAAACGTTTAACGTATTAGCTGCTTTTTCTCAAGAAGCAAGTTTATTATTAGACACAGATCGTATTCAAGAGTTAGTAGATTCAGAAGAACTAACTAAAGGAGTACATTGGGACATTAAAGAATTTGATACTAAAGCTGAAGCGCTTGCATACATTGATGGAATTAATGATGCAAACGGTTGGAACGACCCTTATGCACTTTTATTATGATGAAATATTACGAAGAACTATCTAGTATAGTCAAAACTATTATGTTAGAGCAGCCCTTTTATGGGCTGTTTTTGTTAAATGTAAACAAGGAATTTAATAAAAAGGTTCCTACTGCAGGTGTAACTATAGAAGGTATAAACTATAGACTTATTATAAATCCAGAATTCTGGGATAGCTTATCTGATAATCACAAGCAAGGTCTTATTCTACATGAAGCCAAGCATATTGTGTTTGGTCACTTATTACTTAGAGATGATTTTTCAAATCACAAGCTAGCTAATGTAGCAATGGACTGTGAGCTTAATCAATATATTGAGCCACACTTATTACCAGATGGTGCTATTCTACCTAAAACCCTAGAAGAACAACTAGGTATTTTCTTAACTGAAAGAGCAGGTACTCACTATTATTACAATGCTATTCAGGAAGAACTAGAAAAACAACAAGGTCAAGGTAATCCTGATAAAGATTGTAACGGAGGAGAAGGTGATGGTTTACCAGATACTCTAGATGACCATTCTACATGGGATGAGATAAATGAGAACATGTCTGAAGCTGAAAGAAAGCTTGTACAAAAGCAATCAGAACATATTATTAAAGAAGCTGCAGAACAAACTCTTAAATCTCATGGTACTCTTCCAGGTAAGGTTAGTGAAATTTATGAACGTATAACCAAAGTAGAAGAAGCTAAGTTTAATTGGAAAGCTTATCTAAGACAATTTGTAAATGGTAGTATCAGATCTACTATGAAAACTTCACGTAAGAAACTTAACCGTAGATTAGAAAGAGAAAACATACCGGGTAAAAAGTATCTTAGAAAGATTAATATGCTAGTAGGCATAGATACTTCAGGTTCAGTAAGTAATAAAGAACTTAATGAGTTTATGAATGAGATACATCACATACATAAGAATGGTGCAGAAGTCACTATTGTACAGTGTGATACTCAAATCAACTCTATAGATAAGTTTGATCCTAAAATGGATATTGAAATTAAAGGTAGGGGTGGAACCTACTTTGATCCTGTAATTGAATATTACAACAAAAATAGAAATACGCACACATGTCTTGTATACTTTACAGACGGTGAAGCATATTGCAATGTAAAACCACAAGGTAAAATGTTATGGGTGATGTCATCAGTATCTCAAATGAATGATGAACTCCCTGGAACTAAAATTAAACTAAACTAATTAATCAAGAAACACTAAAATTATGGCACAAGTAAGCTTAAACACAGCGGAACTAAAAACTTTTGTAAAGCAGATCATGGATAACAACCGTTACATTCAAAACAAGGGTATGACCCCTGTTGCAATTAATGTAGAGGGTGACCACGGTCTTGGTAAGACTACAGTAGTTAGTCAAATAGCACAAGAAGAAGGTCTTGACTTTGTTAAGATTAACGTGGCTCAACTTGACGAGCTATCAGATTTGGTTGGTTTTCCTCTTAAAGAATTTCAGATTAGTAAAAATCTAGATGGAGTAGCAAAAACTAAATGGGTAAGTGAAATGGAAGCAGAAAGAGCTATTAAAGATCCTAATATTAAACTAACAGGACTTAAGAGAACTTCTTATGCTCCACCTGAGTGGATATCTGGTAAATCTAATGGTGGTATCTTATTGCTTGACGACTACACACGTGGTAGCCAAATCATGATGCAAGCTTGTATGGATTTAATCTATACACAGGAATATTATTCTTGGAAGCTTCCTGAAGATTGGCACATTGTACTAACCACTAATCCAGATAACGGTGACTATCAAGTTACATCTATGGATGAAGCACAGAAGACTAGATTTATTTCTTGCCAGCTGAAGTTTGACGTAGACTGTTGGGCTAAGTGGGCAGAAGAAGTTAGTATGGATAACCGTTGTATTAACTTTGTACTTAAGCATCCAGAACTAATAGGAGATAAAACTAATCCTCGTTCTATTACTACATTCTTTAACTCTATATCCGGGTTTGAGAACTTTGCAGATCAGCTACCTATGGTACAAATGATTGGTGAAGGTAGTATTGGACCTGAAGCAACTACGTTGTTTACTACATTTATTCATAACAAGCTTGACCAGCTACCACATCCTAGTGAAATTATGAAAGATGGTATTACTGCAGATACAGCAGTTGAAAGATTAATAAATGTTATCGGAAGTAAAGATAACTACCGTGCAGATATAGCAAGTATTCTTGCTACACGTATTGTAAATTACAGTGTGAACTTCTCTAAGACTAACAAGATTGATGATAAATATCTTGAGAAGGTAGAGAAAATTACTACATCAGATGCACTTAGTGTGGACCTTAAATATATGTTTATTAGAAACTTGATGAAAGATGCTAAACGCAAATTTCAAAAGTTGTTGTTGAAAGAAGAAATTTTAGAATTAACAAGTAAGTAATTATGAATTATCCAAAAAGAGTAATATTAAGATTTAATAAATATCACCAGAATAGAATAGAATCTAAATTGTATAGTGGTAACACGATAGCATTAGATGATTTATTCTATGACGATGAACCTCTCATCAAAGCATTTACTGAAGAATACATCAAAGAGCCTAAATATAAAGACTTAAACATAACTGATGTTACACTTAAAGCTGGGGACAATGTATATTTTGTCCCTGGCGTTAGTGTACCTCGTTATAAGTTTAAAGACAAAGGTGATGAAGTAGGATTCAAAACTAAAAGATCTGTAGATGCTGCTAATATTGTAGTGATTGATGAGAAAACATTTGAGAAGAATACTAAAACTCAGACTTGGACTGCTAGTTTTAGATGTTTAGATTATTCAAACCTTGAAACTATTTTTAGTACTCTGAATTTAAATATAGAAGATATCATTTCTGAAGAACAGAAAGAACTTATTGAAAGTACTAATACAAGTGTCTTGATAGAAACTTTTGTAAGCACTTTACTTACAAGAGGAATGAGTAATCTAGTTCAAAATAATGCGAACTATAGAGAAACTGTTAATAATTATCATTATGAGCATGTAAATTTTAAAGCAAATTATCCTGAAATAGATGAATTTCTATGCTTCTTAGAACATGTTGAAACATCAGGTAAGACGCTTACATCTGCTACTTGTATACTAAAACAAGTTGCTGCTAAGACAGATTTAACTGAGAGCATGTACAAAAGATTGGATCAAATGCTAAAGTCTGATGAAGCATCTCAAGAACTAGCTATGGAAACCATGACTAATCTAGATGTAGAAAGTAACTTCTTCTTATTTCTTAAACTAATTAATGATAACAAAGGTATAAGATGGCATAAAGCTTTTAATCATGTAAATTTCAAAGCACTTAGAAATACTCTAGATGAAAAGATTAAACCTGTTAGAAATAGTAAAGATTATCTATTTGTAACTAGCTTATATTATAATGATATCATTGACATACTAGGTACTCTAAAAGTTCTTAAGCAGGAACACATAGAACATTTCTTAAAAGATATAAAGAAAGATATGAACTATAGTGTAGCATCACGATACTTTAAGATAGAAAGAATAACAGCTACAGATCAGCTTAAGAAATATCTTGAAGAGAGTAAAGAAAATCTAGAAAGTAAAAAAGTAGAAGATGAGCTCGTTTAAGAAAGAAGAGTATTATTTCAGTTACAGTGGACTAAACAAACTATTGTATAGTCCTATTTTATTTTACAACCATTACATACTTGGTGAGAAAGAAGACAGGTTAGATTCATATATGGTAGAGGGCAGAATATTACACTGCCTTCTACTTGAACCTGAGAACTTTGATAACCAATTTATTGTTGCTATGGATAAACTACCTAGTGACAATGTAAAAATTATTATTGATAGACTTTGTAAAGACTATCCTGATGTAGAAAAACTAGATGATCTAGAAACTGAAGTGTTATCTATAATGCAAAACATGAACTATCTTCAATCGTTGAAAACCGATGAACAAAGGATTAAGAAGTTCTTTACAGATGATAACCGTAACTATCATGAGTTTGTTTTTAGCAGTAAAGAAAAGACTGTTGTAGATAGCAGTACTGTAAATAAAGTGAAGCAAGCTTTAGAAAACATGATACAGGACCCAGAAGTAAAACAAGTTCTTCAACTTGAACACTCAGAGTTTGATACACACATAGAAGTTTATAACGAGCTAAAGTTAGCTTATAAATTAGATGACTATGTGTTTCCTGGTGTAAAAGGTATAATAGATAACTTAGTTATTAATCATGCAGATAAAACTGCAATCATTAATGACGTGAAGACTACAGGTAAATCTCTACTTGACTTTAAAGATACAGTAGAGTATTATAATTACTGGATGCAAATGGGTATTTATACTATGCTAGTTGAAGAATACTTGAAAGAAAAACAACTAGATTATGAAATACAACATAACTTTGTTGTCATAGATAAATATAACCAGCATTATATTTTTCCTGTAGGTATTATTACTTTTACTGAATGGTACAACAAAACCAAACTTGCTTTAAAAGTTGCTAACTATCATTTATCTAATGATGATTACAGCTTACCTTATGAACTAATAAAAGAAAAAATGTATTTATGACAGTAGAAAGATTGCATAAGAAATATTTCCAGAAGTCTAGGATATTCTTGTATCCTATGCTGGATATCAGAAAAGGTAGTAAGATTCTTCCTGAACAAACTTATATTGCTTGGGAAGGTTTTATTAAACCAGAAGATAGAAAACTAATCTGTCTTTATGAGTTAGAAGATAACAAGGACTTTAAATCATTTGAGAAAGCTAAACTATTTGGAAACAAAAAGTTTGATAATGTAATGCTTACAAATGATAATAAAGGATTGTACATCTTTACATTTGATGATATCAGAAGTGATTATAATTTATTTCTAAACGGTAAGTATTCTTATACATCTAAAGAGTTTAAAGATAAACTTGAATCTTATTATGGTAAGAACTCAACCAGCTATGAGTTTGTTATGAGTTATCTTTACCCTGAAGATTACTATGATGTATATGCTAAACTACTTAACGTAGATGTAAAGCTTCTTAAAGAAGTAGGAGAACTATGTGCTCCATTTGACTTAGATAAAGAAACCCTAAAATTAACAGAAGAAAATTTGAAAATACCAGATTTAATTATTTGATTTGTAACTATGCAGAAAAGTATGACAATGGTATCATCCATTTGGAATGATGCTAAAACTTTTAAATTAATCCCTATTACAGGTGACTGTCCATATGTAGAATGTATCTATGATGCAAACCTTGGAGTCCTTGCTGTAGTAAGTAAAAACAGAAAACAGAGCTATCATATGTTACCACGTCTTGATGACAACGGTGATGTACAACGTATGAAAGTATCTAAAAGAAATAATGGTAAAGACTATAGAGAAGAGCGCAGATTACTAGAATCTTTTCAGGAGTATTACATTATTGAAGAAGAAGAGATTGTTGAATTTATAGAAAAGTTCAGTGATAACTTCAGTACATACGATTACAAACAGTACTTTAAAAAAGAAACTGGAGCTGATACAGACTTAGATAAGTCCCAAATTATCATTCCAGATGGACAATTGAAGTAACTAAACTAAACCAACAATAAGAGGGCTGCTTTAAAAGGTAGCCCTTTTTTTACCCCTAAGTAAATTATGAAGAAGAATCATTGGGTGATGGACATAGAAACTATGCAGGATTTTTTCTGTGTAGTATTTATACATTACAAGTCTGAAGAGCAGCATTCTTTTGTTGTATCTAGATTTCAAAATGATTTTCTTTCTTTAATGAAGTTCTTGAAACAGAACATTGACAACAAAGAATGGCATATATCCTTTAATGGTCTTAGCTTTGACAGTCAGATTATTCAGTATATTATAGAAACCTATAAAGACTTACTAAATAAAGACTATGTGTACATTACTGATAAGCTTTATAATAAAGCACAAGAAGTAATAGAAACAGCTAGACAGCAGAGATTTGTAGAGTACGGTCCAAAGAAGCTTAAGATTAAACAGCTAGACGTATTCAAATTAAATCATTGGGATAACCCTGCCAAGTCTTCTAGTCTTAAGTGGATACAATACACTATGGACTGGGAGAACATGGAAGAGATGCCTTTGCATCATACTGAACTTATTGACACAAGAGAAAAGCAAGATCTCATTCTCATGTATTGTGTTAATGACGTACTCAGCACAAAACAAATTATGGAGCTTAGTTCTTCACAGATAAACCTAAGAGGTGCACTTACAAATGAATATAAAATTGATTTGTACTCTGCATCAGAACCAAGAATATCTAAAGAGTTATTTAAATATTTCTTGAGTGAAAAGATTGGTATGTCTAAATGGGAACTAAATAAACTGAGAACCAAGAGAGATATAATTAAAGTAAATGATATCATCCTCCCTTATATCTCATTTAAAACTCCAGACTTTCAAAGTATTCTTGAGAAGTTTAAAGCTCTTAAGATTGATGCTAATGAAACTAAAGGTGCATTCTCTTATAGTATTGACTATAGAGGAGTAAAAACAGACTTTGGTTTGGGTGGTGTGCATGGTGCTAAAGGTGGTATCTATGAAGCTAAAGAAGGTATGATAATCATGTCTTCAGATGTTACCTCGTTTTATCCCAATTTGGCGATAAGAAATAAATGGTCCCCAGCACATATTCCTAAAGAAGAATTCTGTGAACAGTATGAGTGGTTCTTTGAAGAGAGAAAGAAGATCCCTAAGAAAGATCCTAAAAATTATGTATATAAAATTATTCTAAACAGTACTTATGGTTTAAGTAATGATGAGAATAGTTTTCTTTATGATCCAGAGTTTACTATGCGTATTACTATTAACGGTCAGTTATCCCTGATGATGTTATATGAAATGCTTAGTGAAGGTATTCCGGGATCTAAACCTATAATGCAAAATACAGATGGTCTAGAGATGCTAATTCCTGTACATATGAAAGATAGATATCTTGATATATGTGCTCAGTGGGAGAAGCTAACTAAATTACAACTAGAACACGATCAGTATCAGAAGATGATTATAGGTGATGTAAATAATTATATTGGTATAAATACATATAGAGAAGTAGATGTAGACACTTATTTTAGTATGAAAGAATCTACACCAGAATATCTCTATATCAGTAGAGGAGGTAAATATCTATATGCACCTACTAAATGCAAAGGTAGATTTGAATTCTCAAGTCTAGCTATGCATAAGAATAAATCTTTTCTTGTTATTAGAAAAGCACTGTATGATTTCTTTGTAAAAGGAACTCCGGTTAGACAATTTATTCTTAACCATAATAATACATTTGATTTCTGTGGTGGTGTAAAAGCCAAAGGTCTATGGAAATTTTATGAAACATGTATGGTAAATGGCGAAGTAGAAAAGACACCTCTGTCTAAAATAATAAGGTATTATATTTCTAATAAAGGTTGTAAGATCACAAAAGAAAATCCAGATGGTAGAGTTATACAAACTGAATCTGGTAAGTGGTTGCAACAAACTCTTAATCAATACAAAGGAGAAAAACCTAGTGATCTAGATATTAACTATGATTACTATATCCAAGCTGTAGAGAAAGAGATTAGAAATATAGAACCTGAATTGTTAAACTATGGGCAATATGTTTTATTTTAGCGTATTGCCCACTAAGTTATTGTAATGGAAAAAGATACTATAATTGCATCGTTAAAAAACGATATAGGTAAATTAGAAAAGCATCTACAAGGATTGAATAGTGATATTGTTGTTCAACATCAAAAGATTAGAACTGCAGAACTTGACTTAAGAGCTTACAAAAAAGAATCTAAAAGAGAGTACAAACAACTTAAGGAAACTTTTGTAGAACTAATAGACCAATACTTTCAACTAAAAAAAGATGCTATTGGTATAAGCAATAAAGAGACAAAGGAAGAACTATACAAATGGATGGAGAAAAGCGGACTACTATAATTAGAGCTTATGATAAGTCTATTATTATGATGAGAGATAAATCTAAACTCTGTCCTAAAGACAAGCTTTTAGATAACTGTTTAGCTGATGCAGAACAGTGTTTTAAATTATCAAAGGATGACTTCTGGAAAAAAGTAATTCAGTATTTGAAATTAAATTTTGAAAGAGAAGTAAAAAAGTTATATATTTGATTATTGAATCACAAGCAGCTGCTGATTGTTTGTTTTTTAGTGTTTCATAAGATTTAATTAGGCAAAGAAGGATCAGAAAACTGGTCCTTTTTTGTTATATTTGATTGATGCCTATCTTAAATGATTCAATCCCTCATTTTAAAGCGCTAGTAAAACGTTCTTATTTCACAAGAGATGAATCTGATACAGAGTATGATAATGTGTATGCATTTGGTATACAAAGTATAGCTGGTAAGATACTAACCTTTCATGTTATTACTGACTATGGTATGGTAAGATCTAGAGTTCCCCTTAGTGAGATATACATTAAAGAGCCTGTAAATGATATTCCTTTCCATTTTAAGCAACTTTGGGATTGCTTTAGTGAGAATGTAAGTATAACAGAATATGACTTCTTAGAAGGTCACAAATGTAAAGTTATACTTAGAGATAAAACTACAGTATGGGCTACATATATGTTTACTGTAGATTGGTACCATAATCCTTATAGTAATGAACCCACAGATTATAAGTGTGGACACATACTTGTAGCTGATGATGGTTACTTATTATGCATGCCTAACAATAGATTATTCTGGAAGGATTCTAACTGGGTAGTAAAAGACTTTCCTGTAAATCCTAAAAAGATACTTGTAGATTTAGAATTACCAAGTGTTGAAAATGTAAGTGACCGCTGGGTTGCTGAAGACACTGATAGTTATTATTATGATATAAAACAAGAAGAATGAATACAGAAATCATTAAAGGATGGAGAAACGGTGTAGAAGAATACCGCGTCTATCTAAACGGTAATAATATAGGTCATTTTAAAACCTATGAAGAAGCATTTCAACACTGTGAAAAATTAAAACAGATGTTTAAAGAGAAAGCTTCTATTGCAGATGATGAGCAAATCGCTAACTAAAACAATGAAAAAGATAAAAAGACTTATTTGGAATTACTGGATTAAACCCTGGTGTTGTTTATAACTTAGTCTGAGTATAGTTTATATACATCCAACACATTTTGTACAATCTCATGTCTGTGATTGTTGTTTAATGTGACAAATACAAAACCAGGTACTTGTTCTTCTACTCTTCTGAGAAAAGATAAACCGGAAGTCATCTTATTTCTTAAATCTATCTGGGCTATATCACCACACAAAACCATTTTAGAATCTCGACCTAGTCTACCTAGTAAAGCTTCTGTTTGATTATGTGTAAGGTTCTGTACCTCATCTGCTATTATAAACGTATTAGTAAATGTAAGACCTCTGATGTAGCCCATAGGTAGTATCTGTATATTACCCTCAGCAATTTCTTTATCTATCTTATCTTTACCGTACAGGTTATAGAAGTTTTGATATATAGGTTGTAACCAAGGGTCCATCTTATCTGCAATATCTCCTGGAAGAAATCCAAGATCTTCTCCTGCAAGAACAGCCGGTCTAGTTATAATAAGTTTTTCTACTTCTCTTCTAAAGAGTAAATCTAATCCTGTTGCAGTTGCCAATAATGTTTTTCCAGAGCCCGCTGCACCCGTAATAACTGTGATAGGATTCTCAAGTATCTTACTTTTAGCGTCTTTCTGTTCATCATTGAGTTGTATTTTAAACTTGATAGGATTCTTTGGTTTTCTTTTGGCTTTAAACACCTCAGCATTATGATCTGTCATGATGTAATCTCCTACCTATAAGATACAAAAAACCTAGAAGTTTTTATGCATCTGACTTTCTACAACTCCTGATTGATTGTAGTATTTACTACCAGACTTTTCATCGTAACTCTCTAATACTTTACCTACTGTATACTCAAACTTAACTTGACAAATTTTTTGATCAGGGTATATAGTTAATGGTTTAATAACTCTCATCTCTAATACTAGAGATCCTTCAAACCCGGTATCTATAAATCCTGCACATACATGTATATCTAAACCAAGTCTACCAAGACTTGACTTACCCATTACAGTAGCACATATATTTTCTTTTACACCAATACGTTCATTACAAGAATACAAATACAATTCACCTGGTTGTAATTCAAAACCATCATCAGGTATAGCAAAAGTTTTAGTTTGATTTGGTTTCTTACAATCTAACTTATCAGTATCGTATATTTTACATACACGATTAAGAGTTAAATCTACACTATTAGGATTTAAATACTTTGTATCAAAAGGATCTATTACAATGTTACCAGATTTAATATTCTTTAAAATCTCTCCGTCTGTTAATACCATGTATCAAAGATACAAATTAGAAAATTTTATACAAGTTTAACCCTTGTACATAAATAGCATTAGTAGGATCATTTGTTAACCATTCAAATGTAATATCTAATACACTATCAGAAGTAGTATCAAAATTTGTATTGTCTATTGTATCAAATTGTATAACTCTACTTTCTTGGTTTGATGTTTTAGTATACGAGAAAGCTCCTGTACTGAGTAATATACCAGTGCCAGCAGGACCAATTTCTCTTACAGTAAATGTTGTACTAAGATTAAAATGTTCAGCTGTTGTACTAATTACTGTAATAGTAATATCTTCTATAGGGATACTATTGTTATTTAATCTTACTCTTAAATCCTGGTTATTACCAGAATCCATGTCTCCATGTATTTCTAGTTTAAAAGCATCTCCTTTTTTAAAACCATTAGCAGGTACAGATAACTGACCAATTCCTGATGATATAACAGAAGTTTCTCCATCAGCAAATGTTATAAGAGGACCATCTGTAGTTTGTGAGAATAAACCAGGTGAAGGGATAGTAGTAGATATTTCTGTATCTAGTTCTTCTATGAGTATAGCTAAATCATTAAGATAATATTCAACATGTTTCCATGTCCATAAATCAGCTTCTTTAAGAGTCAGAGTATGAAACTCATTTCTTAAATCTATGATTCTTTTTTTTATATACGCATAATTGTACGCCATTAAAACATTAACTCTACTGTAACTATACCTAGAAAGATAGTGACGATTGTTGTTTTCTCTTCTTCATTAGAATATAATATCTCCCATCCTAACGCGCATCTGTCATGAGGCCAATGAAATGCTAACACTATTCTCATCTTCCTTGTCCTCTATAAGCTTTTTTATAATTTCTAGAGTTTTTACTCTTAGAAGTTTTGGTTTTAGCATGCACTCCAGGTCTTGTTACTTTAGCTGGTTGCTGAAACCCTGTAAGATTCATTGTTTTTGCCATTACTTTCTTTTTCCTTTATGTCTATCTATAATATCTAGTATCTGATTTAACTGATCGTTCTTTATAAAACCAGACATTGATGCATTTTTTAGAGCACTGATAAGCTCAAATACCATAAACGGTACCATAATAGTTTCAGATAACCATGATGTACCAGCAAAACCTTTTT
>Ga0209932_1000321_pt1 | contig 13460 bp, 9 predicted proteins | sample SalPon2_B_H2O_MG_2_FD_185728 | JGI IMG/M metagenome (GOLD analysis project Ga0209932, IMG submission 185728) | Salt pond water microbial communities from South San Francisco under conditions of wetland restoration - Salt Pond MetaG SF2_B_H2O_MG... ...
CGAGATTATATTCCGCCTTACTTGCAAGAAAGCATCGCTGCTAACCAGCGGTCTTAGAAATCTTAAATAGGTGAAACCCTCATGGATTGACTATGAGGTGCATTGCGATTTCGGGCAAGATGGGGTCGGGTAAAACCACTCTGACCCAAGAAATTATGCGGCAATTGGAGGCTGAGGGAATCCCCGCAGCCCATGTGTCACTGGCTGGACCCGTCAAAGAAGTAGCCCACCGTTATTTTGGTATGGAGCAAGGCACTAAAGACCGAGCCTTGTTGCAAGCCATTGGGCAAGGATTTCGTGCCATTCGTCCCGAAGTGTGGATTGACTTGTTGCAACGACAATGTGGGGATTCCACAACAGTCTATATTTGTGATGATGTGCGATTTCGCAACGAAGTCAAGGCTTTGCAAGCCGACGATTGGATGCTGATTAGACTTACAGTTTCAGAGCAGGAACAACAACGCCGTTTGGAAATGGCCTATGGAGAACTCTGGACAGAACACTGGCGAAACCGTTTTGAAGCCTCAGAAACTGATTTGGATGCGGCTTCAGAAATCCAGTGGACAGGCGAGTTTCCAGATTTGCCTCTGGAATCAGTTCCAGATATTGCCGCTGAAATCGTATCATCAATCTTAAATAGCAAGGAAGTGAATGCTTGAGTATGATGCCAGAACTGGGTCCGTTGGTGGGCAAAGGAGAATCTGGCTATGTTTTTGAAGTAGCAGATGAACCAGAAAAGGTTCTCAAGATTGTGCAAATCCGTCCTGCTGATGCGGCAGGGAGAATCCGTCCGTTTCGGGAAACATTTCCCCGTCCGACGGCTCGCAGTCGTAAAGTGGCTCGGAATGAGTTGCAAGCCAATCTTTTTGCCCGATTGGTGAACATTAAGTTTAATCCTCACTTGCCGCACATTTATGATTTCGGGATTCAATCTGCGGGTGCAGAATTGCAAGAACAAATCCTGACGAGTTATCAAAACTATGCGTGGGACAATTCGGCTATGCGAGCCATGATGCGAGAATATACGGCTGATAATCGGGTGGCTTGGTGGGTCATGGAACGGATTCCGTTTATGGTCTATAACGACTGGGGCGGGCAAATGGAAGTTCTCCCTGTGCCGGGTTGGACCAGTAAAAACTATGCCCAGCACTATCCGACTCAACAAGCGGCTTACGAAGACTTGACTCATGATTTGTTGAGCGAAGCCTCAGTAATTTTGCGAGATACCAAAAATCCAGCCAACATGGGTTATCGCAAGGATGGCACTCCTGTTTGGTTTGACCCAACAGTTTCTACTTGGCCTATCACTAAATCTATGAGAAACTCGGAGCGTTTGCTGGACCGTGAAAAATATGATTTGTTTGCGGATGCGTTTGGGGTAGACCAAATTAACCGTTATGCAGCGGCTATTGCGGATGGAAGTTATTTCCGTGAGCGACATGGTTTGGGTGCATTGATGGCGGAAACAGAGGTGGAATCTAATGGCAATTAACCAAAAGTGGTGGCAATCAACCATTAGAAATCTGGGAATGTGGCAAGGAATTAACGGTTGGTTAGAAACTGTGATTCCTTATGCGGAAATCGTCAAGCCCAGCAACAAGCAAACGGAAACCTTGGCCGCTTTCAAACGCAATAGTGCCTATCAAAGTCGTTTCGTTCCTGAAACCTTACGAACCATCTCCATTTCAGATAGAATTGCTCCACTCGGAGAAAATGCGGTTTCAGATGAACAATATCCTCGGACAGATGAACAACAGAATCAAATCGCCCGAAGAATGGCAGATTACGCAGATAATAATCCTGCTTTGTTTGGCAGCAACCCCCGATGGAGAAACACTCAGAATGGGATAGGGTGGCGAACTGTATTGAATTCGTGGAATTGGTGGCCTTTGCTACGACACTCTCACCAGCCAAACACCGAACAAATGTATTATCAAGGTTTCTTAGCCAACACCATGGCTTATTACACTGGCTATTATCAAGAATGGTATGGTGGCGACACATATGTGTTTGGACAAGGAGGAATCTACAACCGACGGAAAAAATTAATCAAAACTTTGAATTGGAAATTAAATAACAAGGGAGAAATCTATCCGGCTCGTGATACCAGTGTGCAGGTGACTGGAGTAGATAGACCCGAATTAAAAGACTATGGAGATATTGCGGTCTGGCCTCAACTAATGTGGGGCGACTTACCTCGTTTAGAAGGGATTCCGTTTATGGAGGTGCCAGACACTATGCCGATTCCCGACGAGGAAATAGGTGAAACCCCTCGCTATTACAACAATAGTGCTGGGACAAGCGACCGAGTAATTGTAGCAAGACAATACACCAATTTACACGAAAGCAAACAAAAATACCGAATCCAATTTGAAACATATCAAGAAGTTTTTGGTTCTACGGCTCGCCTCGGTCAAGTAGATAAATTACTCTGGATTGTCGCTGTTGCGGCTCGTGTAGCAACATTAATAAAGCCGCCTTACAGAACAGAGTATTTCCAAAGCCTCACTGAATGGATAAATCAAAAATATGCCACTCAACTAACAAGCCGGGGGATAAAGAAATTAATTTCAGTAGGAGCAGACCAATATGACCAAAATTGGTGTCTTGCTGCTCCGACTATGAAATCCAAGGTTAGTAGTAGTCCGATTCCATGGATGGAAGAAATTACTTCTGAAGAAATAGATGTTCTTGCAAATCGCAATGATTTGGAAAGTGCTGAAGCAACCGTGCAAGATTGGGTATTAGAAACTCTGCAAATGTGCTTCTTTGGCGATAGCCAATTAACTGTGGCTCGTCCAAGTTCAGATTGGCAAAGAAGAAAAATTCACAGGACTCGTTTTAAGATAAATAATGAATTGGTGAACCTCAATGATTTGACCATGCAACAATGGCAAGAATTGTTCTGGGACAAAATGCAAACGGGAAGCAGACCAAAAAGTGTGCGAACTAACATTCTTAAAAAGCCAGTGGGTGAGAACGGCAATTGGGGCGGTAGGATTGAACTTTTAGGAAACCCCCAATTTTCACAAAATTTCGCCGTCATTCATCAAAATAATATAGATACCGAAATTTGGATTGAATTGATGCTTAGTTCAGAATTGATGCCTTTGGGAAATAATAATGATTCGCCAAAAAAGGCCGACCGATTAGGCACACAAAATTTAATCACTCCTAATCAGTATGGTGGTGATGTATGGTGGGAATCATTCGTGGGAGAATCAGGATTCCTGAAATATGGTGATGCTTCGCTTTGGTATTCATTAGAACGCTTGTTTGAGGCTTGGCCTCGTCTGAGAGCCTTGGCAGAAGAGGAGGAAGGCTCCATGCCAGTTTGGTTGCAATCTACGGCAGAGGAAGCATGGGAAAAAGTCTATCAAGGACAATCACTTCAATTGAATGTTCTGGAAAGGCCAGTGGCTCCGAGTGATATTGCAAATCAAAATTATCCCGGAAGTTTGTTATATGATGGTGTCGTTTTTATGCTGCCCGAACGGATTAAAATCCCTAATCATGAGTTGGTGACAACCGAAAACACAACGAACTGGGTGGGAATAGTTAGCGGCGGTGCCGACATTATGAACTTGCTCACTGGCAATACGGTGGAAGAACTGAATGCGAGTTATAACTCAATTGTTACTTCCTATTATCGTAACAGTGACACGACTTTTACGACCATGGACGGAACTGCAATCAGTAATTGGCCTCTGGTTATGGCAAATGATGGCCGCAACAGAGTTTCTCAACGATTCCTTAATTCAATAAGGACAAATCATAAGTTTTATCTGATTGATAATGAGGATGCCGAATGGCAACAAATTGCCGCTGAAAATAGTGAAAAGATTGATTCAGAAGATAATTATGGCGGCCATGAATTTTTCTTATTTGATTTACCAGAAAGTTGGAACTTTCCCGTGAACCGAAATATGGAATCTCGTGCCATACCCCGATTTGGATTTATTATCAACTGGAGCAAAATTTTGAGTTATCGTATCAAAACCATGCTTGCCCCAGATAACTGAATTATCAGTTTCGCCAGAAATGGAAACCTTCGGGTGTATCGGGATGACCGTCCACAGTTTCTACGGTTTCAGAAGAGAGGGCTTGCTGGATTTGCCGGTTATACTTGATAACACCCCAAACCACTGCGGCTACCGCAGTTAATCCTACGACATTAACCATACGAGGCGACAAAATCCCATCAGCGTGATATTCTTCAGCACCCATAGCAGGTCCTTCAAGGTCTACAATTCCCATATATCCCATTTGACCCAAGGCTTCTTGGAATGCAAACCAATCTGCTCCAGCATCGTTCGCCAGAGTGGAACCTCCCGCACCATCAGGAACATTTTTGTTCTGGCCTGATTCACGGTTGATAGCATGGGGGTCGCAGCCGGGAGAGGCTTGTTGCATAGCGGCTACCACAGTGGCAGAATCTGGGAATACCAAAATACGAACACGATTGTGCATGACTCGCTGGCCGGTGTTATCATCAATTTGTTGGTGAGGAAACACAATATATTGCACGATATATTCATTGTTGTCACGACATTTGATAAACTCATCTACAATATCGGTAGAAGAAAAGTATTGTCGTCCCGTATAAATTTTACCGTCTTTGAGTGGGTGGCCGTGAATGGTCCATTTGCGGTTGGTAAGTCCATCAGTTAGTGCATCTTGGTGAGCCTTGGCTTGAGGATTAACTTCAATCCGAGATTCATCACCATAAGTCACATTTCCGAGATAATACTTTCCGTCCTGTTCATAGACATAACACATCCACTCTCGCTCTTCGTGAGTTTTGTCAGAGTATTTCTTCATATCAGCAATGGCTTCATCCGAAAACCGTTCCCATTCTGGCATCCATTTTGTCATTTTATCACCCATATCTAATTGCTTGACCCGATTCTACAACGGGAGCGGCTGTCGCTAAAATTGCTGTCCGAACTGAGGCATCAGGAATTTCTAAGCCGACGGTTCTTCCAGAGGCGGAAGCAATTAGTTCCACTGCTACGCCTTGAGATTGCAACAGGTCTGCCAAAGCATCCAAAGTTGAAGCCGTGGTTTGACCCTGATAAATAATTTCGGGAGCCTCTACCCAAATACTTCCGGGACAATCGTTCGCCGTTTTTGTCTTACCAGACTTGACATTGACCCAGATTCTTTCCGAAATAGAAGCGTCTACACGAGTGGGACGGACGGTGAGAACAGGACCAGAACGAGTTACTACTTCGGGAGTTACCACGAATTGTTCAGGCGTCAGAGGTTTTCCAGCCAGTGTGGTCAGATTTTCTGGGAGCAAGTTGATATACCAATCCGTTCGGCCATATCCATTGGGACGGTCGTTGGTAAATCGCACTGAACCAGTGGTTATTGGGTCGGCGGAAATGGTGCCAATTGAACCAATACCAAATCCGGGTGGCACGAAACGATTATTGATGTAGTCTTCTACATATTCGGCTACCACACGAGTTCGGTCACCCGATTCCAATAATAACCACTGAGAAAACTGTCCCTCAAAGTTGTTGATACGATATTCACCCTCAGTTACCTGAACATCATCAAAGATATTCAGATTAGATTCCAACAAGAAACAATACCAATCAGATTTTTCTGTGCGGCTGTAATTAGCCACAGAGGTTTGTCCCGTGTCCGAACGAACTTGCATGGACTCAGGAGGGGCTGGTCCAACCACAATTACTCCGGGCGGAAGTGGAATCGGATTTCCGTCACGGTCCACCCAATCTGCCAGCATAACTTGAGCACCAACATGAACTGGTAGCACTAATTCGGCTTCAGCACCGATTCCTTCATTTTTTACAATCGTCCTGAAATCGCCTTTGCCATCTTTGGGGTAGAATTGTAAGAAAAGCCATTGAACATAATCAGCCACTGCCATGTTGGGGGTGAGTCGGATGCCTTGATAATTAGCGGAATAGTTGGGAGTTCTAATTCCCAATTCCTCAAGATTGAACATTCCTGCAAGATTTTGCACCGTAGCAATATCGCCGGGACGAGGTTCGGGCATAGATTGATTCTCAATGGCTTCCTCAAAACCTTGATAAGATTCGTTAAATCCATCATTGAAACTGGCTTCAAGGTCAGGGTCCATACCAGTATCAGCAAAAGCCGATTCTTGTCCGGGTCGGTATTGTCGCACTTCGTAGGTCATCAGTTATCCCTCCTTGATACGGGTTGAGGATTCTGAGCCATCCAATTCTCTGGCAAACGAGCAATCACACGAGAGTCAGTAATAAGTTGGTTCTTGACAGCCCAAATCAAAGCCGACTCAGAATCAGAAAAAATCAGGATTTTACCTGTGGCATCACGATACCAACAAGAGTTACCGGCTTCCCAGACGCCGCAAATGGCGTTTTTACGAGATTGATATTCCGCTTGGGCTTGTTGCAGTTCCGCAGCAGCATCCTCTACATCAGCACCCCATTGTGAACCCGCATTTTCCAAAGTTTGATTGGCTTGCCGGTTAATATAATCAATAGCGTCGTCTTCTACTGGGTCGGCAGGATTGGCTTGTTGCATGGCTTCAATGGCATTACGAACTGCTTCCTCAGCCACGGCTTGCATATCTTCTGCCACTGATTCGTTAGCAGCATCAGCAAACTCTCCCGGCATAGTATCACGATTACGAGCCTCAGCATTAGCGGCAGCCTCAGATAAATCTGTTTGGGGTTGTTGGTTAAGTAATTGTTCCCATGCTCCAGCCTCTTCCCATCCGGCTTCGGCGGCTGATTCAATAGCGGCACGAGCAGAAGCATCGGCTTCGGCTACGGCATTTCGGTCTTCAGTATCGCCCATAATGGCTTCTTGACGAGCATCCATAGCGGCAGAAATGGCTTCTTGTGCGGCCATAATTGCATCAGTCATATTTCCGGCTTCCGCAGATTGAGCCGCCATCTCAGCCGCCTCCGCAGCAGCCTCGGCTGCCGCTTGTGCAGGAGAAATTCCTTGTCCCAATTCCATTGCTTCTAAATCCTCAGAAATTTCACGGGCTAAGGCTTCCATATCAGGATTAGAGGTTGCCATAGTTTCTAAAGCACGATTAGCAGCATCCTTAGCGGCTTGCACTGCGGCAGCATCGGCTTCAGAGGTGGGATTAGCATTAGCATTGGCTCTCATGGCTTCTTCTACGGCTCGGACGGCAGATTCAGCCGCCGTATCTGCATCACCAGCATTAGCGGCTCTTTCGGCAGCATTGGCAGCGGATTGTGCGGCTTGTCGTGCCGAAGCAGCATTGTTAGAACGGTCAGTAGCATCTTGCTGGGCTTGAGATTGTCCCGCAGTAGCCCCTGCATCACGAGCCGAGGCTTGTCGGTCAGCATTAGATTCAACTCCTGCCGATTCAACATATTCATTAGTAGAGGCTTCACCATATCCAGACGGGATTCCTGCATCACGGGCTGCTTGCGAATCTCGTTGCATTTGTTCTATCATGTCCGAGATTTCGTTACGGGCGGCATCACCAGAAGTGTCTTGCACCTCTTGGTTAAGGTCAGGAACCCAACGATTTTCTGGGCCATCTTCAGTAACAAGTGAGTAAGTATAGATAATAGAATTAGTAGAGTCATCTAATTCAAACAACATATATTCGTCGCAAACAGTTTGTGTGATAGATGTAGCAGCCGAATAAGATTGAAAATCTGGGAACTCTAAGTAGGCTTCAGCAGGAGTGGGGCGGAAGGCAGTAAAGTTAATCCCGTTAGCAGTCATAACATCTTGAATGCCTCCAAAAGTCATAATATCTGAGCCAATAGCGTTAGGCATCCATAACATATGAACAAATCCGTCGTTGGGTCGGACAGGAGAGTTAGCATAACTACCATCGCCCAAATTGAGCCACATCCATGATTGAGTTCGCTCTAAGTCAGGGCTGGGCATGGGGCTGGGCGGCATTCCAGCAGTGGATTCTCCTCCTTGTCCTGTGTTTGGTTGTGTTCCACCGCCACCATTCTGCACCGGGCCAGTTTCATCCGAGGGTTCGCTTGGTTGAGTCGGAGGTTCATCTCCGGGTTGTGGAGGTCCAACGGGGTCATCGTTTTTTAATAGTTCCTTGATTTCTTCAATCAATCGCTGAAGTTCTTCATCAGTTAAATCTGAGTAGGGTCCGTCGCTGGGAGTAGAAGGTTGGTCTTGTTCCCGCAACTCATCCACTATGTCCCATTCTCCTTCGGGATTCAAAGGATTATCACTCGGCTCACCCGGTTCACTTGGCTCATCGCTTGGTTCGGGAGGCATCATGTTATCAGTTGTTACTGGTTCACTCGGTTCACTTGGTTCATCCGAGGGTTGTTGCCGTGAATCTAATTCTTGTTGCAGTTGCTCCAAAAGTTCTTCTAATGTAGGTTGAGATTGACCGCCAGTTTCTGGTCCGCCTGTGGCTTGATTTCCAGAATCAATTGGACCGGGTTGCATTCCCTGAGGTGCTGTATTTCCTCCTGAACCTGTTGGACCACCTTGTTGGGGCTGCCCAGAATCTCCTGAATCACCTTGTCCTTGTCCCTGCCCTTGTCCTTGTCCTTGACCTGAGCCACTTCCACTTCCTGAACCAGAACCAGAACCACTTCCGCTACCAGAGCCTGAACCAGAGCCTTGGCCTTGACCGCTACCTTGTCCAGAGCCAGAACCTTCGCCCTGCCCTGAACCATTTCCTTGTCCTTGCCCTGAGCCACTACCGCTTCCAGAGCCTGAACCTTGTCCTTGTCCCTGCCCTTGTCCAGCAGTGTTTCCTCCTGCTCCTGTTGGGCCACCTTGTCCTTGTCCTTGTCCTTGGCCTTCTCCTTCGCCTTCACCAGAGCCATCACCCTGTCCTTGTCCTTGACCCTGACCTGAACCTTCGCCTTGGCCTTGATTATTACCACCTCGTTGCATTCCGGGAGGCATTTGCAGTTCATCAAGCGGGTCGCTTTCTCGTTCACCTTCACCTTCATCAGAACCTTCTCCTTCCTCACCACGCTCTCCGCCACTTCCTGTGCGACCACCGCCGCCTCCACCGCCACGACCACCAGCACCACTTCCTCCGAGATTAACTGTGCTTCCAACGGTTCGCACAGCATCTGCGTCTTCAGATGATTGCACTACAATATAATCAAGGCTGGGGTCAAACTGGTTAGTAGCGACATAGACCAAAGTATCGGCATCGCCCTCCATATAATCTAAGTAAGGAACACGAGCAACGGCACGAGCCATATCTTCAGACATTCGGTCTACATAAACTTGGATGTTTGATTCTTGAATTAGACCATCCATGGATTGACGAACCAGATTCGGAATAGTCATTTGACCATAATTAGGGTCGGTAAGGATAGGACGAATAGAGGGGTCGGTGGGTGGAATAGTAATAAGGCTGGTTGCACCCGTAGAAACATTTACTGCCAGAACACGGTCACCGTTTTGGACAGGCATAGTATCTATTTACCCTGCTTGCTATTTAAGATTGTTGGTAGAGATTGTTCCACGCTGGGCGGGGAGTTGGGCAGAAACACTGAAAAATTACTCGCTGCCGTCCTGATTCATCCCAATTTTCTGTGCCAACCATGCGACCCAATAATCCGCATTCACAATTGATTTCTAATCTTTTAATCATGCTATCACCAATGAACTAACTTCGGCTAATGCGTCCAAATTGGTAGTTTCCTCCAGCATACCAATAGTATTCATGCCCATCCAAATAACATTGACTAATACAGGAGCCATGGCATTGTGATAAAATGCAGTCAGCAACAACCCTGTGGAGCCAATCAGAGAAACAGCATGATAAGTTCGGGAAGTATTCACGAGCCAGCCACGAGAAACCGCAGTCACGGCTGCTAATTGTAAGGCTCCGCCCAAATATCCTACTGCATCCATTTTCTGACGCCCATAATTTTGGTCTAAATAATTTCGCATTGAATCAGAGCGGCGAGTAGCCCAGATAGAAATTCCTGTGAAAATCACAACAACACCGATAACTAACTTCATAATATCACCTAATCGTTCTTGATTTCAATTTTGTTCGTCATTATGCAACAAACTTCGCCATCGGATTCGGTGTTAAATCGGGTTTCAAGATTCCAAAGTCCTTCTCCGAGGTTTTTCCAATCACTATGAGCCAAAGTGATTCGGTATTCGCCCGTTCCCGAAACGGTGAAAACAGGTAAAACTCCGTAATCAATGGTGCTTTGGTAAGTGTCGTTGTGATAAAGACTAAACATGAAATCTATATCGTCTTCACAATCGTTGTTGGATTGAATAATCATGGCGACTTCTAATTCGTTGCCGTTAATCAAATACAATTCAGCATCTTTGTGAATCAAGTCCGTAGCACAAGTCGGCTCGGATTCCATCGTGACCCATGCGGTTGGGCCAGACCAAGACGAACCGTCATAGGTGTAATAATCCACCGTGACATAATAATCGCCGGGGGCGAGGTCAAGGTAGTGTTCGTTGATAGCGAACTCATCATGGAAGTTATATTCTAAGATTCGGGAATCATCTCCGACCATGATTTCAAAGTAGCCGTTGTTCATGTGAATGTTGCATTGGTTCAAATCACGGAATGTAACTTGCACACGAAGGTCGTTGTTGAATCCTTGGCCGTTATGGTCGTGGTCAAAAATGGCTTCGTCTTTCCACCACCAATCAGGGACACAATCAGAGGTGCCAGTATCAATGGAGAAACTGGGTCGGTGCGGAGATTCCCATTCAGGGCCGTGTTCACAAGTGCCATCCTCACATTCAACGGTGTGGAACTCTACGGCGATTTGGTAATTGCCAGAGGCTAAATCAACCCATTGGGTTGAAAGGTCGTAATAATCTCGGAAGTAGCCAGTATTGATGTTTTGTTGGTTAGAAAAGGCTCCGTCCACAAATAAACTGACGATAAAATGTCCTTCTAATTCCGTATCACAGTAATTGTCGTCATAAAAAGTGGTTTCAACATAAATGGTGTTGTCTAAGACATAAGACGAGTCATCATACATCCAAAACGAAACACAGCCAGTATCAGGGTTATAGTTGTTATCCTTAGAGCCTACCATGTCGGTAACTCCGAGGGCTTCTAATCCTGCACCACCCGTTAATAATAGGAAAATGGGAGCCAAGGTGAGAATCAGTTTCTTGAAATTGTCAGCCTTGCGTTGTGCCGATTCAATGGCTCGGTCAATAATATCGCCTTCTAAAGTGGTTTCTACCTTGACTTCGGTTTTGTTTTCTCCGCCGTTCAAAACGGTGTTTTCGGTGACTTGTTGATTAATGGATTGCACTGTGGTAATCAATTCAGCCGCTTCTTTGAGTTGAGTCACTAAATCCTGTTTGGCTTTGTTGGATTCATTAAGAACGCCATCATCAGCAAGGTCAGTTAAGACATCCTCGTAACTCCTACCCGTAGCCTCAGCCAGAATCTTGGCTCGCTCTTCCAAAGTAGCACTTTCATCCGCCATAAACTCTATGTGTCTGTCTTGCTATTTCAATTTGACGAGCGAGTATTTGAACCTTAGGGCTTAACAGCCTCGCAGTGTGCAGGTTAGTATAAATAGTTTCTTTCCAAAGCCTTATCTTAAATAGGTCGTGCTACACATCTAAAATCAGCCCAGCAACAAAAACTGGCGAAAACAAAAAACAAAAAACAAAAAATGGAGATGAAAAATATGGCAGAAAACACAAACACAGATGTAGCAGCATTTTTGAGCGAACTAAAGGAACTTCAACCAGAGCGACCAACTCGTGCTCTGGTGAACTACGAAACCTTCAAACCTGAGATGGACCATGTGTATAAGGGTTACACTCTTGAAGGATATACCGATGGTATTGAATCCCCTCTTGGCTCAGTCAGCACCGCAGTCCGTATGATTGCACCCGGAAACGAAGGCGAACCTGCTGAGGGCCGCCGAATCACAATCTGGCTCAGTTCCTATGAGCAGAACGACTTCCAACGCTTCCTCAACGACAATGTGACCAACAACGATGAGGTTTCACTCCCTGTCACCGTGGACTGGCTCCGCCGAATGGAGAAGTCCCAAAAGACTGGCCGTGATTACAAGCAATTCTTCGCAATCTTCCGTGGGGCGGCTGACCGTGACTCTCTTCCTGAGGTTCACGAAGACCAACTCAAGCAGGATGACTGAGGCAGAACCGCTTTCACAACCCCGCATCGCACCACCTGTCCCTTTGGGGGCAGAGGTCTGGTTCTTCCAGCGTAAGCAAGACCCCAGATTTTCTGGGAGATTGTCCTCTGCCCCTGTGGTGGGACTTGATATAGGTGATACCCGTAATTGGAGGCGGAGGGATGGTGAGTGAACGAAGCAATTCCAGAAGCAATTCGGGAGTTCGCCCAAACTTGTGTCGCTGGCTATCCTGAGTTTCAGATTTCGGTTGAACCTGTATTTCGCAGTCAGATTACTGGCTCGTGGCAAAATCAGGGTTCGGGCATCTGCATCAAGATGGACACGCAACCCCTAAATCCACGAAGTCCCAATCCTGAGGAAACAGGCATTTGGTTCACGATAAGCGACGGCAACTTTGCAGTAGAGTGTTTGATTCACAACGGCACTTCGGTGCCAGAGGGTCAGACTAACGAGGCGTTAGAAAAGTCTTTGATGACGCTAAGGGAATCTCTCAGAAACGGCACCAACATTGGTGTAGAAGGTTGCTATCACATTGTTAATCGGGACAAAGTGTTTTTGGTTCACCGAGTCTACCAACTTAAGAACCACACGGAATCACAAATGACCGAGGAGCAATTGCAGCGATTTTTGAACCTCTGTAAAGCCAACGGCATACGACCGCTGGACTTGTTGATGCAGGATGAAACTTTGTGGAGTGAGTTTTACTCTCCAGAAATCCTGAAGAAAGCCGTGATGCTCTATTGTCTTAGCCCACAGAATAAAGGCGACTTGCTCCATATCGGACTGGTCACTTCTATGGGTGAGGGTAAAGACCATCTCATTGAACGAGTAGTGCAACCGCTGGTGCCTGTCGGTGTGGCAGGGTCGGGCAAAATGTCCACCATTGCGGGGCTATTTGGTGCCATGAGTGGTGACGACTTGAGTAGCATTGAATTAGGATTGATTCCTAAGATGAATCACGAAAGACTGGCAGTGAGTGAGTTCCAAACTTGGGACGACATGGTGTTTGGCGAATTGATGAATGTCATGGCTAACGGCAAATTTGAAATGCAGAAAGGTCAGATGGATATTTCTCGCCCCGGTTGCGTCAATATGATGTTTTTGGGCAATCCTCCCCGTCATTGGGATGGAGAAACCCACAAGAAAACCGATATGCTGGAGAGTTTTGGTGATTACACTTATCAGATTCTGAGCCGATTGACCCTGATTTTTACCCAGATGTCGTTGAGTGGTCCAGAAGCGGAACGAGCAATTGAAGAGAAAATTATGGATGCCATGAATGGCAAGTTTGACGACCCTGAAATTAAACGGGAAATGACTATGTGGCGAACTTTCGCCCGT
>Ga0209932_1000326_pt1 | contig 13368 bp, 13 predicted proteins | sample SalPon2_B_H2O_MG_2_FD_185728 | JGI IMG/M metagenome (GOLD analysis project Ga0209932, IMG submission 185728) | Salt pond water microbial communities from South San Francisco under conditions of wetland restoration - Salt Pond MetaG SF2_B_H2O_MG... ...
TTACAAACAAATGTTGAGCATTTTAACAGGAATGGATAAACAAATACAAGACCAACAAATGCTAGTTTTCAACATAGATAAGCTATTACAAGAGTTTATAGAGTTTAAAGAAGAAACAGAACCCTTCAAAAAATTTTTAGAAAAAAAATATCAGGTTAATGATAAAGATAACAAAGAAGCTGAAGAGAAATAACTTTAAATCTCAAACGTTCCAGGTGTTTACTAAGCAAGAAGCTAAAGAACAAGGCTTAAAGTGGAAGCATTGGGGTGAAGCAAAGGAGGGAGAGTATGGGATATCAGACGATGGGTATGTTGCTGAGTGCATCTATCGCAAGGTATATGGCGAAAAAGTGGAATATACCTACCCGTATGGTAGACAATGGCTTACAGCGTGGGGGAAATTAGAGTTTGAACCGCATTGGAAGTCTAATAACTTCAGTACAATCTCTACAAAGAGCTATAATGACTTGGAAGTACGGAAAAAAGGTGCAGACTTAGCTATGGATGCGTATATAACGTACAAATTAGCAGGTAAATCGCCAGATTGGGGTGTCATAGGCAAGATATATAGGCCTGACCAAGATAATCCCGTGGTGGCTGCAAAAAGATTATTTAAAACGAAACAGGTAAAGAAGATGATACGAGATAAGTTGAAAGAAGTCTTGGTAGACAAGAATATTGACGAAGGCTTTGTATTAGATGTGATAAAAGATGCTATTGAAGTAGCTAAAGTAAAGGAAGACTCTGGTAATATGATACGTGCAGCTAAAGAGCTGTCTGAGTTTTTAGATATGAAACCTAAAACGAAACAAGTTACTGAATCGTTGGAAATGGATATGTCACATCAGATAGAAGCTAACTTTGAAACGCAAACAAAGAAATTAAAAGCAACCCAAACGAGACAGGTAAATGAAGAAGATAGTAATAATATCGGGCAACAAGACGAATCTGAGTGAATTGCTAGCAGTACTACAGGCAGTAGCAGAAGATTTTAAAGTAGAAATAGTTATACAAGATGGATAAAAAAGATATTTTATTAAAGATGCAGCAAGATATGCTGTTATTTGGGCGTATGGTAATGCCTAATATGTTTAGTAGTGAATCCCCTCCATTCCACTATGACTTAACAAAAGAACTACTAAACACAGACGAGAAGCAAATAAATATCATTGCACCTCGTGGTCACGCTAAGAGTTCAGTAGCAGCAGGGATATTTCCTTTGTTTCATTTAATGTTCACTCCAGGGGTAAAAGTGATTGTACTTGTATCCCGTACCCAATCCCATGCTACTAAACTCTTAGGTACCATTAAAGACGTCTTAGACTATTCGCAGGAGTTTCGATACTTCTTTGGATACTGGGGAATGCAGTCTGCACGTAAATGGACTAATACAGAAGTAGAACTAAAAGATGGTAGCTTGATTATCTGCAAAGGGACAGGACAACAGATACGTGGTATTAAACACGGAAACCAACGACCTACTCTATTAATCTTAGATGACCCTGAAGATGAAAACAATACCAAGACGTCTGAAGCAATGGAGTATAACCTTCGTTGGCTACTACAATCTGGAGTTCCATCCGTTGACCCATTAACGGGTAGGATAGTTGTTATTGGTACTCCCCAGCATGAACGATGTTTGGTGGAAACTTTAAAAGAGATGAAAGGGTGGAATACCTTAGAGTTTAGACCTAGCTTAGAAGAAAACCTTAGTCTATGGCCCGAAGTGTGGCCTATAGAAAAATTAAAAGATAAGAAAGAAGAATTAGAAAGTATCAACAGACTATCGGTGTTTTACAGGGAATACCTGTGTCAAATCGTTGGTGATGAAGATAATTTATTTAGAAAAGATGATTTACGATACTATGATGGCTACATTGAAAGAGACGAGCAGGGGTTGTCAACTCTCATCCTGACGAACCTTAATGGTGAGGAAGTAGAAGAGAGGAGACCTGTGAACGTGTTCACTGGCATCGACCCCGCATCTAGTACAAAGAAAGGAGCAGACTTTAGTGTTATATTCAATATTGCAGTGGATGGGGATAATAATCGTTTTGTCCTACCTTATTTTAGGAAGCGTGCTACTCCTTTGGATTTGGCTGATTCCATCATTAACAATTTTCAAAACTACAGAAGTAATAAAACGAGGATTGAATCGGTTGGGTATCAGGAGATGCTACGACAATATATCAAAGAAAAAGCAGAAGAACTAGGAATGTTTATCCCTGGACTAGAGATTAAAGAGAATCCTAGAACTAGTAAATCCTATAGATTGGAGAGTTTGCAACCTTTGTTTGCTAACAAGAAGGTACACATACAACCTAATATGCAAGCATTTGTAGACGAATTAACTCTATATCCACGTGGAAAGCACGATGATTTACTTGATGGATTCTTTTATGCTAACAAAAATTGTTACAAACCAGTACACGATTCTGTTGAATCAGAGAGAAAAACCTCGGTATATAGCAGAAAATCCAATAAATCTTGGAAGACTCTGTAGATTTCTCTTGACAATAACAACATTTTTCCCGTAATTTCGCTATAGTACAATTATGGATAAAAGCAAGTATTTTCTGCAATTTGATGATTTTATTCGCAAGATAGACGAATTAAACAAAGTAGAGATACCAAAAGGATACGTAGCAATAGATGCCAAAAAAAATTCAAAAAAGAGTTCAAAGCACAAGGACACAGGGAAAAGATGATTTACGATTTGTGTTTGACTACGAATCTGGTGATGTTAATCAAGTTGAAATAGACGAAGAAGTACAACTAACTAGAGAATTATTTCATGATTACAAAAGTGCTAGAGAACTATGGGCACAAAAATTTCAAGAATCTGTAGAATTTAGAGCAGGTGCACAATGGACTAACGAAGAACGTGATACACTTGAAGCACGTGGTCAAGCACCAATCGTAGTAAACAGAATACATCCTATTGTAGAAACTGCTAAATCTCTTTTAACATACAACTCTCCTCAGTTTCGTAGTACTGGAAGAGAAGATTCAGATAGAGATACTGCTAAAGTATTTTCTGACTTGTTTCAGTATATATGGCAAATATCATCAGGAGACGAAGAATTGAAAAGAGCTATCGACGACTATTATGTTGGTGGTATGGGTGTATTACAAGTATATCAAGACCCTGATGCTGATATGGGTAAAGGTGAAGTGTATATTAAGTCTATTAATCCGCTAGATGTGTATATAGACCCAAATTCTAAAGATACGTATGCTAGGGATGCTGCAAATATTTTAGTTACAACTTATATGACCGATGAACAAGCAATGCAAATATATCCAGAGTTTACTGATATTATTGAACAATCTGCAATGCATCCTGATGAATCAGATGATTATCCAGTTACTAACTTAGCTGCTACAGAAGGTCAATTATTTACTACAGATGGAACTGAAACAGTACACAATAGAAGACAGTTTATAGAAAGATACTCAAAAGAAATGCATTCTTATTATAATTGTTACGAACCTTTTTCACAGCAAGAACATTTATTAGATGAAGAAGAATATCAAGAATATTTATCTAAATATTACATTAAAGTAAAAACTATTAAAGGTGAAGAGATTATTTTATTTGAAGAAGAATCTGTAGAAGAAATGTTTCAAGTTATAGAATCTACTGGAATGATGTTTCATTACGAACTTCCAGACCCTAAATTTGATGAAATGGGTCAACCCGTACAACAAGCACCTATAAGAGTACCAGGGGAAGAAGATGAAAATTCAATACCAGGTAGTACTACTGTTTTAATACCTATGACTGTTGAAGAGTTAATTGGTACAGGCGTTATTGTATCAAATGCTATTGAAGAGTGTAGAGTAAAAATGGTTGTTAGCGTTGGAGATAAAAAACTATATGAACGCTTACTACCAACAGAAGATTATCCAATTGTACCTTTAATGAATGTACATCATAGAAATCCATTTCCTGAATCAGATGTTCGTTTATATAGACCTTTACAAGAATACATTAATAAAATTCGTTCATTGATTATAGCACACGCAAGTACTAGTACTAATGTAAAGTTATTAATTCCTAGAGGTTCTGCTGACTTAAATCAAATAGAACAAGAATGGAGTAAAGCAGGTACTAGTGTTATTGAGTTTGATGCAGAGTTAGGTGCACCGATTGTGGCTGGCCCAGTCCCGCTACCAAATGAGTTGTATAAAAACGAAGCTGATGCCAAATACGACTTAGAATATGGATTTGGTATTTTTGAATTAATGCAAGGTAGTGGTAGAAGTGCACCGTCTACCTATAGAGGGACATTAGTTGTAGATGAATTTGGCCAGCGTAGAATTAAATCAAGAAGAGATGATATAGAAGGTATGTTAAATCAAGTTGCTAAAGTTGCAATACCATTAATGCAGCAATTATATACAGAAGAAAAAGTAATTAGATTAGTTCAACCTAATGGTAATGAAAAAGAAGAACGATTTAACTTTTATAAAGAAATGGATAATGGAGATGTCAAACGTTTTCACGATATAGGTGTAGGTAAGTATGATATTGTTGTAGTGTCTGGTTCTACTTTACCAACTAATAGAATGGCTTTATTAAATACTTATATGGAAATGTATAAGATGGGATTAATAGACCAAACAGAAGTATTGAAAAAATCAGAACTTGTAGACCTAGATGGAGTAATGGAAAGAAGTGGCCAAATGAAACAAATGCAACAACAAATGCAAGCAATGGCAGAAGAATTAAAGAAAGTCAAGGGCGATTTACAAACTGCTCAACGTGAAGAAGTTCACGCTAAGAAACGACTAGAAGTAGAAAAATTCAGTGGAGAGTTAGATAAAGTATCTAACAGAGCTGATATGGCAACTACGCTTTATAAAGCAAGGTTGAACGATGCAAAACAACAGTTGATGAACTCTGAAATTAGTCAAGAGGATATAGAAGACGTTAGTGTTTTTGAACCAATGACTGAAGAAGAGAGTTAACAAGGAGATAAAATGGAAGAAAATACAATGGACAGAGTAGATGAGCAAGCAGTAGAAGGTGTTACGACTGAACCGACAGCTGCTTCAGAAGACATTTTTAACGAAATATTTGGACAAGCACAAGAACAGGTTGCTCCTGTAAGCCAAGAAGTAGTTAATAGTGAACCTGCTGAGACTCAGACTGCTATGGAACCAAAGAACGACCCTGACCAGTTTCAATACTGGCAAAGTCAAGCAGATAAACGTGCAGCAGAAGTAGATATGTTGAAATCACAGATGGCCGAAGTAATGGCCAAAGTGAGTCAACCTACAGAAGCAGCACCAGTAGAGAAGGAAACAGTTTTAGAGAAACCTGTTAAACCATCAAAGCCTGCTGACTTCGACCGTTCTGAAGCTTTAACTGACCCTGATAGTGCATCAGCAAGGTATTTAGCTAAGCAAGAATCTTATTTGGAATCTATGTCAGAGTATGTAGCAAGTTCAAATGAAAGAGTCATGCAAACGATGACAAAACAACAACAACAGCAAGAAGCTGTAGCAAGGGACCAGAAGGTGTTAAGAGACTTACAGTCTAATTACAACTATACTCCTGAGCAGGCTAATGATTTTGTTGCTCAAATGTCATCACCAGATTCATTATCGTTAGATAATTTGGTGCAACTTCACCAGTTGAAAATGAACAGTGGTTCACAACAGGTTACACAGATAACCCCAGAAGCTCAACAGAAAGTGGCAGTGATGAATCAACGTAATGAAAAGCTAAGTATACCAAAACCTATCGGAGTCCAGCCAGGAGCTAGTGACCAGTCGCCAACTAAAAACATAGAAGATAAAATGATGGATGCGATGATTGGAAATTTCAATAAGCGTAATCCATTTTAATTAAGGAGAAGGCAAAATGGCACAAGACGCAAACGGAATATTCTCACCTAGCATTGGTGTTACACCTCAAGGTGTTTCTATCAATGATAGCAGAAGAATATTTAACTTCGGCGAGAGAGTCGCTGAATTAAACCCAGCTGCTTCACCTTTCTTCGCATATTTATCAAAAGTAGCTAAGAAACCTACAGATGACCCTGTATTTAAATTCTTAGAAAAAAGACATCAATGGCAAAGAAGAAACTTCTTTGTTAAAGCAGAAGATACTTTAACTGCAGATGCTTCATGGATAGCTTCAGAGTTTAATCTGAGCTCATTTGAAGTTGATGTTGATTACGATATTTATGGAAGAAAAGTAAGTGGCGGAGAATACAAAGCTGAATTTTTACAAGTAGGACAAATGATTGCTATGGAAGCAACAGCTACTTTATCAAGTACAGCATCACCAGTAATTGCTTATTACAGAATTACAGGTGTAACACAAAACTCAACAGATACATCTATTGATGCAGCATATGTAAAAGCTGTGAAAACAGGTGTTGAAAATGGTGAAATATCAACTTATGCAAACGCTGATACTTTAGTATTTGCAGATAATGCTGATGGACAAGTAATTGGTTCAGCATACTTAGAAGGCGATACAGCACCAGCAGGTGGTTGGAGAGATGAATTCTTCTCAAGAGAAGGATATGCTCAAATCTTCAAAACTGTTGTACCTCTATTTTCTGGTACTTCTTTAGCTACACGCTACAGAGGTGACGCTAACGAATACATGAGAGTATATCAAGAAAAACTTATGGAACATAAGATGGACATTGAGAATGCTTTACTATTCGGTTATGGTGTAACTGATGAAAGTTCAACAGACGCTGCACGTAAAACTTGGGGTATCTTACCATACACCGAAATTTACGGTAGAGTAAAAACATTTACTTATGCTTCATCAGGATATGATGACTTTGTAGATGCTATGTCAGATATTTTTGATGCAGAATCTGGTGCAGGTGGCAGTAAAATGGTACTTGCTTCACGTTCAATCATGAACTGGCTTAACAAATTAGGTGGTAGTTCTTTCTTAGGAAATACTATGAGTGCAGGAGTAGGAGCGGCAGCAGCTGGCGTACCAACTTCATCAAACTATGGTGTATCTATAGATAAAGGACAATCACTGTTTAATGGTGTTAACGTAACACAAGTAGATACCCTATATGGTACTCTTAACTTTGTTATGGAACCACTATTAAGAGGTCCTTGGGCAAACCACGCTATCGTTGTTGATTTAAACAACGTAGCTTACAGACCACTAGCTGGTAATGGTGAGTCAAGAGATACTCAGATATTAACTAACATTCAAAACAACGATGTTGACGGCAGAAGAGACATGATTCTTACAGAAGCAGGTCTTGAAATTCAACTACCTGAAACACACGCTATTTTGAAATTTAGCTAATAGTTGAATACGGGGGAGTTGCAATATACTCCCCCAAAGAATTTTAAAATAAAAGGGGAAGACAATGGCAAATCCATTATTAATAAGAGCAGGTTTGAAAGTAGCTAAAAAGGTTGGTAAAAAAGTTATTAAAAAAATTAACACTAGAGCTAATAGTACCAATAATGTAAATACAGGACCTATAGATAGAGCTATAAACAGAACTACAAAACTTCGTGATAGCTATGAAGATAATATAGGTCAAACTTTATTGAATTTAGGAAAACCAAAAATGTCTATGCAAAATAAACTTGAAAAAGCTGATTTTAATTTATATAAACTTAAACAAGTAAAACAAATGAAAACAGGCAAGTTGCCTAAAGCACTTAGGCAAAATAAAACAAAGGGATATATTAAAGGTTTTAAGAAACTTTAGAATTAAAAGGAAAGTAAATGAGTTTTCAAACAGATATAGAAGCAATAACAGGAAGTATTAGTTCTTACACTACAGAAGCTGATAGTTACTTAGTAGAGGGTGTAAAGTTTATTACTAAGTATGTAATGAATAATATAGATATAGAAGCTAAGTTAACTCAAAGCACAACTTTAGATGATAGTCCTACTACACTTTCTACAGCAAATGTATTAAGAATAAGCAGTGTTACTAGATACGATGGTAGCAGAAGTAGAGAGTGTGTGGAGATTAATTCAAGTGAAAGACATAACTTAGATGACGTAAATAGTATTTACTATACTAGCAAGTTTGACCCCAAGTATTATGTATTAGATAGCACATTGAATATATTCCCAACACCTACTGCTAGTGAAACTGCAAGTGTAGTTCATATAACACCAGATACATCTGTAGCAGTTAGTGATAGTTCTATAGACAACTTTCCTGCAGAATTAAATAGAGGAGTTGTATTGTATGCTTCTCAACAAGTATTAAGAAAGTTTTTAAATGTACGTAATACTACTTTAACTAATTTAATTACTTCGTTAGATACCATAGATGCACCCACTGGTGCTGATTTATTAACTGCAGTTACTTATAGTGGGCCAGGAAATGCAGATGTTGGTGGTGGAGCAGGTGCTAGTACAGTAACAAACTCTGAAACTGTATCTGCTACAGACAAAATAGATTTAGGTACTGCACCTACATATGATGGAACTATATCTTCTTCTGTAGATTATACTACAGCTACCATTGGTGTTGATGCATTGCTTACTTCAGAAGATGTAGAAATGGCTTCTATAGCATTAAATAAAGCTCAACAGCAACTATCTGAATTTCAAACAGATATACAAAACCAATTAAATGAATTTAATGAAGCTAATACCGCATATCAGGCAAATATACAAGCAGAGCTAGATAAAGCACAAAGAGATTTACAAGCTAATATTGCAGATGCACAAAATGATTTAGCAGCAGCTAGAGAGACTGCACAACTTGCAACAAATGTTTCTGTACAGAATCAAGCAGAAAAATCACAACGTTTAATACAGAATGCTATTAACGCAATGCAAGCTATTGTAGCAGATAATCAAGATAACTTAGCTAAATATTCTGCTGATTTAAATAAATATCAAGCTGAAGTAAACGAAGCAGTACAAGAATACCAGTTATCATTCCAAGAAGTGGTACAGGATTATAACTGGTTAGCACAACAATACCAAATAGTATCACAAGATTTAGTAACATTTTTACAACCATATATACCAATAGGAGTGCCAAATGAAGTTGCAGCAGATGATAGAGCAAGTTAAAAAACATCATCCAGAATTAAGTACTAATGAAATTGTTTTGATGTTAAATGAAGCACAAGATGAATTTAGTGCTAGAACTTTGGTATTAGAAGAAGCTACACAATTTACTACAGTAGCAAACCAACGTTATTATGGATTAAAAGATAGTATATTGGAAGTAAAGTCAGTGGACTTAACAGATGATGCAGGTAATGCTAAAACAATTAAACGTCTACAAGGTAGACCTAAATATAGGGATTTAGATAATGTCTAATAATTATTCAAGAGTATATAATCGCTCAGTAAAAGAAAATGTATATTGGATTGAAAGAGATTCAATAGGGTTAGCATTGTATGACCCACTAGCTAGTGAAGTAAATAGATTTGCTAGCTTAGATAGTGCACAAACAATAACATTGTTTTATTATAAAAAAGCTGACCATTTTAATACATTAGATAAAGCAGCTAGTGCAATGGATGAAACCAGTGAATTGCCAGAGCAGTTTCATCAATACTTAGTAGATAGAGCTATACAAAAAGGATACGAGTTTAAACCAGAGATGATTCAGATGGCTCCATACTTTGAAAGAAAATTTGAAAAAGGAATTAAAGAAGGTAAGATGTATGCTAATAGAGGGCGTATATCTGGAATGAGACAAGTAAGGCAATCGAGTTATTAATGGCTAATAATTGGAAAAATGGAACATTTGGTTTGCAACTATTTGATAATGTAAATGGATACTTTGATGATTTAAATGATTCATTTAATGACAATATTGAACTAGTATTTACAGATAAACCTTCTTTAGATAATGTTGTGTATACAGATAAACCAACATTAAAGAATACGATATATACAGATAAACCAAGTCTGAATAATGAGACTTATGACGATAAGGGGATTAATGCATAATGGGTGGAAGTTTAACAAAACCAAATAGAATTAAAGATATATATACTAAATTAGTATTTATAGATAACAATAACTTAAAATTTGATAATGGTACTACAGATGTGGTAATTGCAAATATTGACAATCTTGATGAAGGAACATTAGTACAATTACAAGATACCAATATTACATCACCGCAAAATAGTGCATTTTTAAAATATGATTCATCTACTGAAAAATGGATAGATGATACTGAAATAGATTGCGGTGGATTTTAAAGGGAGATAAAAAATGGCAAATACGTTAAAAATAAAAAGAGGTGTATGGAATACGACGGGAGCTCCTTCTTCTTTAGCTTATGGTGAAATAGCTTGGGATAATGCTTCTGAGGTTTTATATATTGGTAAACAAACAGACGCAGGAGGAACTGTTGTAGTTACATCATTAAATAATGTTGTAATTAATGATATACCTATTGCAAGTTCATCAACAGCTGGACTAGCAAAATTTACTACTGATAATTTTTCTGTAGATGGAAATGGATTAGTAGTAATTAAAGATTTAGGTATTGCAACTGCAGAGATACAAGATGATGCAATTACTACAGGTAAAATAGCAGATAATGCAGTAACTCTTGGAACTCAAACAACTGGTAGTTATGTAGCTACTTTAACTGGAGGTACTGGTATTGATAGTTCTGGTGCAACTTCAGGTGAAGGAATAGCACATAGTCTATCTTTAGATTTAAATGAACTTGGAGCTGAAACAACTATTGCACAAGAAGATTTTATTCCAATGGTTGATGCTACAGATAGCGGTTCACAAAAAATTACATTTAGTAATTTAGAAGACTCAATTTTTGCAAATGTTTCTGGAGATATTAACATTGCAGCAGGCGGTACAGCTTCTATTGGAACTGGTGTTATTGTTACAACAGATATTGCAGACGACCAAGTTACAGCTGATAAATTAGCTCATGATTTAACATTACCAGGTGATATTACTATATCTGGTAATCTAGTAGTTCAAGGAGATACAACAACATTAAACACTTCTAATTTAATTGTAGAAGATAAAAAAGTTGTTATTGCAGACGGAGTTACAACCTCAGCTGCTGCAGATACATCTGGTATCTATATTGGAAGCGATACTTCTCCAGTAGAAAGTATTTCTTACTCAGATACAGGAACTAAATGGGTTTTAAGTACTAACACAAGCGTAACAGGAACTTTGGCAGTATCAAGTACATCTACATTTACTGGAGCAATTACAGCATCTGGAGGATTTACAAATACTACTTTTGATGGCGGAACTTATTAGGAGTCTTAAATGTCTAACATTATAAAAATAAAAGCAGGGAGTGGTTTACCTACAACATCTGATATTGTAGATAGAGAAATGGCTTTTGATAGAGCTAATAATAAATTATATATCAATGATTCAGGTACTATAATTCAGTTAACAGGTTCTGGTGGTAGTTCTTCTGGTAGTGCAGATGAATCTAATGCAATTACTTTTACAGGACAAGCTGGAGAAGATTTAAGTAAAGGTGATGTAGTTTATATTTCTGGATTATCAGGAAATACACCTGTTGTATCAAAAGCAGATGCAGATGATTCTAGTAAAATGCCAGCATATGGTGTAGCTTCTACTGATGCTTCTTTAAATAATTCTGTAAGTATTATTACTTCTGGTGCATTGGAAAATTTTGATACTTCAGCTTTTTCCCAAGGAAATATTTTATATGTAAATACTACAGCTGGAACTTTTACTCAAAGTCCACCAACTGGAGAATCTTCTAAAATTCAAAATATTGCATTTGTAGTTCGTAGCCATGCGTCTACTGGTGCAATTAAAGTAGATGGTGCAGGTAGAAGTGCAGCAACTCCTAATTTAAATCAAGATAAAATATTTTTAGGTAATTCTAGCAATCAATCTGTATCAACCGCATTATCATCTATTGGATTAAGTAAATTTAATAATGACTCTGGATTTACTACTAATACTGGAGATGTTGAGGGCGTAACTGCAGGAACTGGTTTATCTGGTGGTGGTACTTCTGGTACAGTAAACTTAGACATTGATTTAACTGAAGTAGGTTTTGGTGGAGGTGCAAACAGACTGATTACTGATGATGGTGATGGTACTGTTTCTACTGAATCTAATCTTACTTTTGATGGAACAAACTTAAATTTAGCAGGAAATTTAAAATTAACTACAAATGCTACTTATTTATATTCTAAAGATGCTTCAGGAAATTCACCAAGAATGTTTGGTATTAATGGAGCTAATAACACCTACATAGGACCAATAGACGCTTATGCAGGTGGTAGTATTTTATATGGAACAAGTTCTAATGTAACAAATCAAATATTTTATATTGGTGGTTCAGAAAAATTTAAAATTAATTCTTCAGGAGATATAATAATTCAAGCAACTAACAAACTTTACTTAGATGGTGGTAATGATACTTATATTTATGAGGCAGGTGCTAATGTTATAGATTTTGTTACTGCTGGTTCAAGAACAATGCAGATGGCAAACACTTATGTTTATACAGAAGATAATGTTTTATTAGGTGTTGGTGGAGATGTTAATTTTTATATGAAACACGATGGCACTAATTCGCTTTTACAAAATAGTACTGGTGATTTAACTATTAAAACTACTTCATCAGACCAAGATATATATATTTCGGTTAATGATGGTGGTTCACAAATAAATGCTCTTCAAATAGATTCAAGTGAAGTAGGGCAAGTTAAATTACCTAACGATAGTCAACGATTAGTATTCGGTGAATCATCTGATTTACAAATACATCACAATTCAAATAATAATAGTTATATAGAAAACAATACTGGAAATTTATACATAAGAAATTATGCAGATGATTCAGATATAGTTTTAGAATCAGATGATGGTTCAGGTGGTGTTACACCTTACATAACCTTAGATGGTAGTGCTTCTACAATCAATGTAGCAAAAAATCTTGATATTGGAGATGGTGCAAACAATGTTAGAGTAAGACTTGGTGCAGCACAAAACTTACAATTAGGACACGATGGAACAAATAGTTTCATATCAAACTCTACTGGAAATCTTGATATAAAAAACTTTGGCGACGATAAAGATATTATACTTTATAATGATGATACTGGTGGTGGTGTTACTCCTTACCTAACATTAGATGGAAGCACAGGACACTTAAACTTAACACCACCTAATAATGTCGGTATAGGAACTGCATCACCTGCAAGTAAATTAGACTTAGGTGGAAGTACATCAGGACAAAGATTAACATTTTCAAATACAGGTGTTAATACAACTAATGGTGCAAGAACACAAGCTGAAATAGGATATAAAACAAATTCTTATAGTGGTGCAGCAGTTATAAAGATTTTAACTGAAACTCAATATGATGATAGTATGGCATTGGCTTTTCATACAG
>Ga0209932_1000343_pt1 | contig 13163 bp, 19 predicted proteins | sample SalPon2_B_H2O_MG_2_FD_185728 | JGI IMG/M metagenome (GOLD analysis project Ga0209932, IMG submission 185728) | Salt pond water microbial communities from South San Francisco under conditions of wetland restoration - Salt Pond MetaG SF2_B_H2O_MG... ...
ACTTAAAATTATTGAAGGTAGTACAGTAAGAGTTGCTCCTCAAGGAAAAAGAAAACACCCCGGCGCCGAAATGGTTGACATTGATACTTCTAATATTTTATTCATAGTAGGTGGTGCATTTGTCGGCCTAGACAAGGTATTACAAGAACGCAGTAACGATAATGGTATGGGTTTTGGTGCCGCTATTAATGATCCAAACGAAGTACCTGATATGAGCAAGGTACAACCTGAAGATTTGATTAAATACGGATTCATTCCAGAGTTTGTTGGTCGTTTTGGTTTAATTACATACGTAAATGAGTTGACAGAAGAGCAACTTTATAGTATTATAAAAGAACCTAAAAACAGTTTAGTAAAACAATATCAATATTTGTTTGGACTAGACGGTTTGAAACTTGAGTTTACAGAGGATTCAATTAGGTCAATTGCACAAAAAGCAAAAGAACTTAAAACAGGTGCTCGTGGACTTAAAAATATTATAGAAGAAATGTTATTGAAATATCAATACGAAGCAAACGAACTTGTAAACGATGGTTTAGAAATGTTAACAATACAAAAAGAAACTGTGAATTCAGGAGAGAAACCATTATTTGTTTACAGAAAGAAAGGTGCTAATGGCAAAAAACATTAAGGTAAGGACGATGGCACAAGTTAGAGACCCTAAAGAGGCAGGTTTGTCAGTAGTAGTCAGAGGAGATAGTCCACATGAGTTTATGAAAGCGTTGAGAAAATTCAAACGCAAAGTAAACGAAAGTGGTATCATCCAAGATTACAGAGACAAGCAATACTACGAAAAGCCTAGCGATAAAAAACGCAAAGCAAAAAAACAGGCAGTTCGTAGACAACAACGTGCTATGCAAGAACAAAAAAACAACTACTAATAGGCAATTAAATGGCTACACACGCAATGATAGACCTAGAAACACTAGGCACTAAACCAGATTGTGTGATACTAACACTAGGCGCAATCAAGTTTAACCCATTCACTAACGAAGAACCACACAGTGGTATCTATCAAAAGATTGACATAGACGAACAAGACGCACTAGGTCGTACACAAGACGATAGCACAATCGAATGGTGGGGTAAACAAACAGCAAGTGTTCAAGAAGAAGCCTTTACAGAAGAAGGTCGTATTGGATTAGATAAGATGACTTCTGAAATAAACAAATTTCTAGTAGGTGTTGACGTTATATGGGCACAAGGTCCTGCCTTTGATATTGTTATATTAGAAAATTTATATCAACAACTAAACAAACCTATACCGTGGAACTTTTGGCAGATTAGAGATAGCAGAACTTTGTTTAGTTTACTTAAAAAAGATCCACGTAAAGCAATACAGCAAGAAGCACACAATGCTCTAGCAGATTGTTACTATCAAGCACTATCGGTTCAGACAGCATACAAGGAGTTAGGTATCAATGCGAATTGAAGCAGATTTAAAACTAGACTACAATGATGTATTACTACGTCCAAAGCGTTCAACACTTGGCAGTAGAAAAGATGTAAGTGTAGAACGAGCATACAAATTCCGAAACAGCAAACAATCATACACAGGCGTTCCTATTATGGCGGCTAATATGGATGGTGTTGCTACATTTAAAATGGCAGATACACTTGCTGATCTAGGATTGTTTACTTGTTTAGTAAAAACATATGAAGTAAATGAACTAGTAAGTTTCTTTGATCCAGATGACGGACAACTTAAAGATAAACGTAAAGAACATGTTGCATATAGTATGGGCATAACACAACGTGATATGGATAAGTTTTTACAGGTGATGGAACTTACAGACGGTGCTATTAAATATGTATGTGTTGATGTAGCAAACGGTTATACAAAGTTTTTTGCTGAATACATTGAAAGTTTGCGTAATCAGTTTAGTAGTATTGTAATAATCGCAGGTAATGTTGTTACCGGAGATCAAACCCAAGAACTAATTTTAAAAGGAGCAGACATTGTCAAAGTTGGTATTGGCCCTGGTAGTGTGTGTACTACTCGTATCCAAACAGGCGTTGGCTACCCACAGTTGTCAGCAGTCATTGAATGTGCAGATGCCGCCCATGGACTTGGCGGACACATCATTGCAGATGGAGGATGTACTTGCCCAGGAGACGTTGCCAAGGCTTTCGCTGGAGGTGCCGATTTTGTTATGCTTGGAGGAATGCTGGCAGGTCACGATCAAGGTGGGGGAGAAATAATTACTAAACACTTTGCTAATGGTGAAGCATCACGTTTAGACAACGGCAACTTTATGCCACACTATGAAGAAAAGCAGTTTGTACAGTTTTACGGTATGAGTTCTGACAGTGCAAACAAAAAACATTTTGGCGGACTTAAGGATTATAGAAGTAGTGAAGGAAGAGAAGTTCTTGTGCCTTACAGAGGAGCAGTGGACAATACTATTCAAGATATTTTGGGTGGGTTGCGTTCTACTTGTACTTACGTCGGTGCACCAACACTAAAGCAATTGAGCAAGTGTGCTACATTTGTTCGTGCCAATTCACAATTTAATAAAGTATTTGTTTAGTAACATAAACAATAAATGTCAAGACTAATATAGGAGACACACACTTATGAATGACAACTATGCGATCCCAGAGATCACTTTTCAATGTCGCGTAGGCGACGAACAACCTGAAGAAGGTGGTTGCCCAATTGGTGGAGAGTTTGTAGGTAAAACTACAACTGAACTATTTGGTGGTAAGAGAGTATTAGTATTCTCACTACCGGGTGCGTTTACACCAACCTGTTCAACTTATCAACTTCCAGGGTTTGAAGAAAATTATGAAACTATTATTAACAACGACATCGATGAAGTTTATGTATCGAGCGTTAATGATAGTTTTGTAATGAATGCTTGGGCACAACACTTGGGCATTAAGAACATCAAAGTTATTCCAGATGGTAATGGCGAACTTGCCAAGTCATTGGACATGCTTATTGATATGAGTGCTGTCGGCTTTGGTAAGCGTTCAAGACGTTTTGCTGTCGTTATCAATGACGGTAAGGTTGAAAGAATGTTTGTTGAGTCAGAAGCAAGTGCGGATAATCCAGATCCATACGGTGAAACTTCACCCGAAAACGTTATGGAATATCTAAACAGCAAAGTCGTAGCCGCGGCTTAAGAAATTTGGGGCAGTCAACTATAGACTGTCCCTTTTTTTGATTGTATAATTACTATATAGAAAAGAGGATTTCATGGATTACAGTTTAATTTACAACGGACAGATTTATCTACTCTTAATTGTATTTGTGATGATGATCGCGGGCATGGTTAAAGAGCACGGACTATTCAAAGACATCTTTTGCTTTTTTGAGCAAAGTTTAAAAAGCAAAAAGGCAGTGGTTGCAGTGGTAAGTGCCCTAACAGGACTATTACCCATCAAAGGACGAGTAACTGTAAGTGCTGGTATGCTTGAAACACTAGCACCAGACAAAGGCTGTTGCGGTCGAGAAAAATTTGGACCTATTGACTATGTAAGCACACACCATTACTACTTTTGGTCACCCTTGGAAAAAACTGTAATTCTACCCATGGCGGCATTTGGTTTAAGTTACGGTGCTTGGATAGGAATCATTTGGCCACTGCTTGCAGTGACTATTGCTTTTATACTTGCCTATCTCATTTGGGGAGTAAAAGAAACTGACATCGAACTTAAAGACTGTGAAACGGATATAAAAATCAGTCGTATAACAAGATACGTATTTCCATACATAGCAGGTGTTGGCGCCATCATTGCTGGCATTGATTTTATATGGGCGTTTGGTTCATTAACAATTTACTATATGTTCTGCACAAGAACATTTGATCTTAAGAAACTGCTTGGATATGTTGATTGGAAACTCGTAGGTTGGGTAGCACTTATTATTATTGCGGCCAACTATGCCGTACAGAACACCGACAACATTAAAAACTTTTTAGGTAATGCTGGACTTGATATAAACACTGTCAGCGGATTTATACTGTTAAGTTTGTTTAGTTTTGCAGGAGCCTTTGCACTAGGCTCCAGTTCAAGATTTGGTGCCATCACAGTATTAATGGCAAGCATCTATGGCATCGAGTACTTGCCTTGGTTCTTTGCTGTGGATTTTGTTGGATACTTGATATCGCCAATGCATAAATGCGTAGCAATTGGTATGCTTTACTTTGGAACAAAGTTAAGATACTATGCTACAATTTTAGGTTTATGGGGCGGAAGCGTAATTGCTACCGCAGGTTTAATCACTTACTTTTAGGAAAACTATGTTAAGACTATTACTTGCAATAGGTATGGCGGTTCTATCTACTGTTAGCCATGCGGCTGATTTTGATACCAATCAATTCAACCTCAAGGTAAAGGGAGATAGTTGGGGTGTGGAGTTTCGTGAATATTCACAAAGCGATCGCTCACACATTCAGTTGGAACATTACCTTGACAAATGGAAGTTTGCCTATCGCTATGATGAAAATGGCGACAAGGTTGAACACAGACCTAGGATAGATTATAAGTTATTCAGCAATGATTACTTTTATATCACTCCAAGGATAGAGTATCGTTACTATGAGGGTGATCGTGATGACTACGGTAGATTGCGTTCAGCCTTTGGATTGAAATGGGGTAATGCGTATTATGAAATAACACCCATGATACACTTTGCCAAGGATAACAGCGATAACGATTTTGGATTTGATGAGTATCAGCAGAAGGTTGGATACAAATGGAAGTTAGACGATAAAGTCAAACTCAATACGTTTGTACAACACGAAGCGGATAATAACTTTGATAAGACAAACTTGTTTTTTGGTACTACATTAGAAGTTAATTTCTAATCTAATCTAACAGTATCTTGTTTATAACGCCCGGCTATGATCCAGTTTACACTGACTCTGCTGGGCGTTGTGCTTTCGATAGGATAGTGATTTAAACGTGCATCAAAAAATAATGCTGTATTTTCTTTGTGATAATATTCTTTTCCGTCAATAACTGTGCCGCCGTCTGCATCATTCAAGTAATATAATAAACTCCAGCGATTTTCGTTTTCATTGTCGATGTGCGGACTTGTTACTTGTCCAGGAGCATACATGTTTGCTCTGCATCTCATTACATGTTCAATTTGAAACCATGATTGATTATGCCAAGCAAAACTATCAAATGCATGAGTAAGACTAGGTGCTAAAAACCATTTGTCATCTCCTGTTGGTTTGTCATAAAATTGTGTAGCAAAGCAGGCCTTATAAGGATCAGGATCGTTTATTACTGCTACTCCTGGGTAATGCCAAGGAAAGCCTTGATGTAATATTTCTTTCTTGATCCTTATATGTAACCATTCTTCAGGAAGAAATGGATCTAACAATATTGGTTTTTTAGTTAATGTTACTTCAGCCACGCTACTCTTTTTCCTTCTTTTATTCTACGTGCATGTTCTTCAACTGAACCTGGATATCTCCATGCCCAAATAGCAACACCCAACATAAATGCTCCGCTCCAAAGAACTGCTTTTAAATTGCCTGTTGCATGATATGTAATCGCAAGTGTTGAAGCCATAACAATTACCATTGCATATTTTCCTTTTGTAGGAAATACTCGCTTCTTGTTCCAGTTAGTTAGAAACTTGCCAAACCAAGGGTGATTATATAACCATGCCTCCATCTTTGGACTGCTTTTGGCAAATGCCCAAGCCGCTATAACAAGGAAGATTGAAAAAGGAATACCCGGAGTAATAAATCCAATGTACGCCATACCTACACAAAAGAAACCTAGTGCCTGGTACAAGTATTTTTTTATTCTATTCATATTATTTTGTGCCTTTCTAACACTACTAGTAATTTATCAACTAGTTCGTCCATCATTGCTGTTGTGTGATTAGGTCCTGGACAAAAACGCAATCGTTCTGTACCTTTATCAACTGTTGGATAGTTAATCGGCTGTACATAAATGCCGTCTTTGTATAATAAGTCATCAGAAATTTGTTTACACTTAACTGGATCTTTAATCATAACAGGCACAATATGACTGTTGTTTTCTAGGATAGGTATGTTGCGATCTTTTAATTTACGTTTAAGTTCTTCTGCTTTTACTTGTATCATCATTCTTAATTCTGCATGTTCTTTTACATACTTCACCGACGCTAAAGCACCTGCACATAACACAGGGGAAAGTGAGGTTGTGAATATAAATGCAGGAGCATAACTTCGTATAGCGTCGATGAATGTTTTACTAGCGGCAACGTAACCACCTTGGACTCCGTAAGCCTTTGCAAGAGTTCCATTGATGATGTCAGGCTTTACTCCCCGTTCCTCACAAACTCCAGCACCAGTAGTACCATACAGTCCTACGGCGTGGACTTCATCAATGTAACTCATTGCATCGTATTTTTTACAGAGATCCACTATGTCTTTGACGGGAGCGATATCGCCGTCCATAGAGTAAACTGATTCGAACACAACCATTTTAGGTCCTGTAATTTGTTTTAATCGTAATTCTAATTGTTCTAAATCATTATGACTCCAAATTACTTTATTTGCTTTGCTGTGTCTTATACCTTGTATTAGTGAACTGTGATTTTTGCTGTCACTAATAAATGTAATGTCTGGAATAATTTTAGCAACTGTTTCTAGTGTGGTTTCGTTTGCATTAAAAGCACTTGTAAAAAGCAATGCCGCTTCTTTGTTGTGCAGTTTAGCAAGTTCTAGTTCTAGTGCTACATGGTAATGTGTTGTTCCTGATATGTTGCGTGTGCCGCCACTGCCTGCACCTGCTGTTTCTAATGCAGTTCGCATACTATCTAACACAAACTGATGTTGACCCATACCTAAATAGTCATTGCTACACCAATTGATAATTTTTTTGATTGCGTACTTTGAATACCAGATTGCTCGTGGAAAGTCTCCACACTCTCGTAGAATATCGTTGAACACACGATATCTTCCTTCGTTTTTTAATTCCTGAATTGCAGTTTCAAACTTTTCTGTGTAGTTCATCCAACTGCTCTCGATACTGTTTTTCTAAATTTTGTAATTCTTCTATTCTATCAATGCTTTGTTGTCTTATAGGACTACGCATTGGAGATTTTCTAAATCTAATTTTACAAACTCTAATTTCATTTAGTATCTTTTGTAGTTCTAAACGTATTACACTATCGTCTATTTTTTCAATTGATTCTTCTACGGGTTGAGGATTAAGTCCTAGTCTTGCCATAATCAAATCAACTTTTTCTTCTAATATTTCTAGTCTTTTTTTTGTATCCATCGTATATCCTATTAAGTACGTATATTATTTAGCACATATTTTTGGATAAAAAAAATATTCGAAATGACTTGACTTTTACAAAAGAATGCATATATAATATATGTAACAGATAAAACTGTTATAAATAAAGTTGTAGAAGGCCATAATGGGTTCTACAATTTTTGGGTTAAAATAACCAAGGTATAAACCTTGCTAAACATAGGAGGAAACTAAAATGACTAATACATTTGATCTAACCCCATTTCATCGTGCAACAGTAGGATTTGACTCATTATTTGATGAGTTAGAAAACCGCTTTTTTACTGGTAACACAGTTAACGGCACATCTTATCCACCATACAACATCATCAAAGAAGATGAAAGCAAATATGCTATTGAACTAGCACTTGCTGGATTTGACCGTAAAGATGTTGATATTGAGATCGACCAAGGTGATCTTGTTATTTCTGGTAACACAGAAGGCAAGGACGAAGGCGACACTCGTAACTATATGCACAAAGGCATTGCCGGAAGAGCGTTTAAGAGAGTGTTTAAATTGGCAGATCACGTGGAAGTAAAAGGTGCCGAAATGAAAAACGGTATCCTTACTGTATCGCTAGAGAAACAAATCCCAGAGGCACTTAAACCTCGCAAGATTGAAGTTCTAGAAGCGAAGTAATCACGTAGCAAAATGGGAGGGTACTTTGGTGCTCTCCCTACTTGCTTTCATATACATTATAGTGTATAGTATTAACAATAAATACGTTACAGGGGTATTATGATAATGACACAAGCAGAAACAGTTACTAAAGCAAAGCAAACATCAGCATTAAAGGAACCAGGCATGTACAAGGTTGTTTTCTATAACGACAATGTTACCCCTATGGACTTTGTTGTTCAAATTCTAGTAGAACTTTTCAAACACAATAAAGAAAGAGCAAGTTCTATTATGCAACAAATACACAATAACGGCAGTGGCATAGCCGGAACATACCCTTATGAAATTGCAGAACAAAAGGGCGTTGAAACAACCGTGTTAGCAAGAGAAAACGGTTATCCATTACAAGTCAAAATAGATCCAGCATAATGCAACAATTTCAGTTTAGCAATGTTGGATACATTATAGATGATGTTCCAGTAGATTTACTTACAATTCTTCATAAAAAATCTAATGAACTAAAAAATAATTTTTTGCAAGGAGAAGAATATAATCAAAACCTTGCAGGTAATATACAACACGAATATAATTTAAAAGACTTAATTCCTGAATTTACTCCTTATATTATAGAATTAGGAAAATTTTATAAGCAAAACTTTCCATATAATCCTCGTTTTATTTCTGGAAGTAATATTGTTCTCAAAGACTTTTGGATAAATTTTCAAAAGAAGTATGAATTTAATCCTATACATAATCACACGGGACTATTCAGTTTCGTTATTTGGTTGGATATTCCATACGATATAGAGCAAGAAATAAAACTAGGACCTGGAAACAAAAGCAATAACAATTTAGCAGGCCATTTTGAATTCACCTATGTGAATAGTTTAGGTGATATTACTACAATGCCAATACCCGCTGATAAAAAATTCAACGGAAAAATTTGTATGTTTCCTAGCGGTATGTTCCATACTGTATACCCATTTTACACTAGTGATGACTATAGAATTACTATTAGTGGAAACATAAAATTTTCCGACCAAATGTAGATTGGTTAAATATCTGCATGGCAACACTTAAAGAATTAACTTGGGAATTTCATAAAAACGCAGAAAGACAAGGTTTTGCTAGGAAACTTCTCAAAGGTGAATTATCTACAGAATTATATGCAGAGTACCTTGCTAATCAATATTTCATATATGAAGCATTAGAAAAGTATTCACGCAAAGCAGGCATACTTGAAGGCATAGAAAATATTTGCAGAGCAGATGCTATTAAAAAAGATATTGATGAATTAATGTTTGGTGGATTTAAGATCAAAGATTCTGCACTAGAATATAGAAACCATTGTGAAGAATTATATAACAATTCTCCTGAACAATTACTTGCTCACATCTATGTAAGACATTTCGGAGACTTACACGGCGGACAAATGATTCGTAAACGTGTTCCTGGCAGTGGAGCATATTATGAATTCAATGGAACAGAAAAAGATCTTATTGCAGAAGTACGTAATAGACTTGAAGGCAAAGAAGATCTGTTTGTTGACGAAGCAATTAAGTGTTTTAAATTTGCAACAAAATTATTTAAAGAGTTAAGCAGTGAGTGAACTTTGGAATAAACTTAATGATTGCAAATTCAACATTATTGATATGTTCGATGAGTATGGAACAGAATATGCTGAAGATGGATTAGACTATTTTAATCAACCTGACAACGGTTGGATTAATCGTGTGTGGCAAAACAATAACATTCGTAGAGCACACATTGATGTCGTAGATGCTACTACTACAAAAGGCTTATGGATGATGCATGTTTGTATTTTTCCGCAACTACATAACAATGGTCCTATTTACGGATTTGATGTTATTGCAGGTAAAAACAAAATGACAGGTGCATTTCATGACTATAGTCCACTAGGTGGACCTAATGGACAAGGTGCTAATCATAATATGGTAGAATGGTTTGAAGATACTGTAAGTGAATATGTTCCTAGCAAAAAACGTGAGTTACCAGAATGGGCAACTAATATATTTTCAGGCTCTATGGTAGCGGCAGGCAATGTAAGTGATATGGACGAAGCAGACACTATTATTGACCTAGCACAGAACAATTTAAAAGTATACCTTGAATCAATTGGTGATCATAATAACACAGGTGATCGCGACACAGTACTTGAAGGACAAAACTGGTACTGTCACAATCAGCAACAAAATCCTCATACTCCTAGAGTAATGAAGTCGTTAGGACTTAATGAAGCAGATGTAGAGCGTTTTTGCACTGATATGCTATTTCCAAAAAAGGTATAAATATTGCTATGAGAGCATTAGAATTTTTAAAAGAGTATAGTAATCTACAAACTGCACAGCAGGATATTATTGCTACAGTAAGTGGTCTTTCTGTTAACAATGAGCGTGACGCTGAATTGATTGATAGAATTTACAGAGTGCTTAACAACGACGACATGAAAGCAAAAATTGCTAAAGCATTTGCCGCTCCAGTAAAAGACGAGAACTTTAATTTAGGGCCATTACTACAGAAAGTAACACAACTAATTTTCCATGTAGATACTGATTATCAAAATCTAAACAACTTTTTAACCAAACTAGAAAAAGGTAACGTTGTTGACGTCAATGCTCTTAAAACTCCTGGAGTTGGAAATATTACAACTTTTTTTGCTGGAGATGAAACAGCAACCAAAGTTTTCAAAGCACTAGCAGAAGTAGGTGCGGGTAAAAAACAAAAAGGGCCTGGCGAATATGCCCTTGCTATGCTATCTAACAAAATTCAATTAAGAACATCTGAAGGTGATTTAGATGTTGCCGGATTTGGAAAACTAGAAGTCAAAGCAGAAACCACAACAGGTGGTGGACGTTTAGGCGAAGGTGGACCTACTAATCCTGTTGCAAAAAAATATTGGACTCAATTACCTAGCATCAAAGAACACATGGATAAAAACAAAGGACTTGGCCTAGGAAATTTTGTAAGATATCTAGCAATTGATTTACCTTTGAATGATCCTGAAAAGAAAAAACAAAGACAAGAAATACTAACAAAATGGTATAGTCAAATTTTCCAAGATCCATCAGCAATCGTTGCGGCTTTCATGCAAGATGATCCTGCAACAGCAGAACTAATGTATGGTAAAGCAAACTTCGAATATTACAAAGCAAACTATGGCTGGGACGGTCTTTTGAGTGTTAATTTTAACACAGGCAAATACGGAATGTGCGTAACAGGTAGCGATTTTGTTAAATTAAAACAAGACAAGCATTTTGGTAGTTTTTCAATTAGTGTTATTCCTAGTTCTGCAAGACCTTCAGAAGTTTATGCTCAATTAAGCATGACAAAAGCCAAAGTATAATTCAATAAAAAGATTGACTTTTTAAATTAAAATAAGTAAAATAGTAATTAGAGTGCCGGTGTGGCTCAACGGTAGAGCAACTGATTTGTAATCAGTAGGTTGGAGGTTCGATTCCTTTCACCGGCACCATTTAAAGAAAGGAAAAATTATGCCAGAGTATAACAGAGAAAATATGATACAAGCAGTTAAAGATCATGCAAAAGGACATATTGCTAAACATGCAATGAATGTTGAAGTATATCTTAAAAATTCAGCAGGAGTAGGTGAGCATCCAGATGTTTTAGAAGCCATCGAAAAAGAGTTAAAAGTTATTGCTGAATATCATGATCAATTAGAAGTTCTTGAGAAATACTTCTAATGCTCAATTCGCCGATACTGTTTCAAACGTATCTCAAAGTTTTTACACCAGATGAGTGTGAAGAAATAGGGAGTATAGCAAAAGCCAAAGGCGACAATCAAAGAGGTATGACAGGGTTTCAAACCAAAGATCCTGCTCAAGAAGAAACATTTAATGGGATACCCAATGCTGATATTAGAAGAAGTGATCTTTGGTTTTTCGAAGAGCCTTGGGTATTTGAAAGACTGCAACAGATATTTGTAACTGCTAATCAAGAATGTAGTTGGAATCTGCATATAGATCAATTTGAACCATGTCAATATACAGAATATCACGGACACGAAAAAGGCCACTATGATTGGCACTATGATGCCCACCCGTGGCCATATGGTGATGACACTTTATTTCCTGGTAAACTACGAAAGTTAAGTGCAACTGTACTAATGAACGAACCAAGTGAATATACAGGTGGTGGATTTGAATTAGATGGCGGTATGGAACACAACGAACGAAAAACTGAAATCGTAAAACTTGCAGGTATAGGTGATATGGTTATATTCAGTTCGATTATTCCACATCGTGTATTACCTGTTACAGAAGGCACACGCAAAAGCATGGTAGTTTGGGCATTAGGTCCAACCTATAAATAAATGAATGCGATACATTTTTATAATAGTTGCCCTATTGGCTGTTCAAGCCTGTACTTTTAAAATCAAAAATTGTCAAGTAGAACCGGGTGCTGAAGTAGAAGGTATCCAAAAAGACAAACCAATCCAAGATCAAGTTACTCCAAAAGCAGAAGTAAAATGCAACTTCTAAATTGAATAAAATTAACGGTTGACAGATCAGGTATTACCATATATAGTAATATTATATATGAAATTAACTGCTCGTAGTTCAGCCGGATAGAACATCGGTTTGCGGAACCGAAGGTCGGAGGTTCGAGTCCTCCCGAGCAGGCCAAAAACTAACAAAAGGAAAGGCATGACAGCAAAAACAATAACATCAATAGTAATAGCAATAACTATTCTATTTGTACTATTAGTAACAACACAAACACAAGCAGAAGAAGTGTTACCTGAAAAGAAACCTGTAAACATACAGTTACAAACAAAACTAAATTCATTTGGAACTTGGTTAAACGACAGACCTGAAGCAATTGGTAACTGGGCAACAAACGAATGGGAAGATATTAAACAATTTCAAAAAACAAACTGGCAGTCAGGCAAAGAACAGACAGCAAGAAATTTTGAAAAAATTAAGTCTTTTCTGGTTGACAAAACAAGCAACTGATAGTATTATAAATAAAGTTAATAAGGAAAGCGAAACAATGAATACACAGACTCTACAAAATGACATTTGTATTTGGTGCTATGAACCACCAGGGGGTATCTTGTAGGAATTGTTTCAGCAAACAAGATTTAGACCCCCGAAGTAGAAATGCTTACGGGGGTTTTTTAGTTTTTGCCGGTTCGGTACAGTAGGAGAGGTACGCTGGTCTCCAAAACCAGTTCGCAAGATGAGGAGGTTCGAATCCTTCAACCGGTGCCAGATAGGGAACGAGTATAAACGTGGTTAGGCCTGAACCCCTA
>Ga0209932_1000361_pt1:0-2500 | contig 12902 bp, 7 predicted proteins | sample SalPon2_B_H2O_MG_2_FD_185728 | JGI IMG/M metagenome (GOLD analysis project Ga0209932, IMG submission 185728) | Salt pond water microbial communities from South San Francisco under conditions of wetland restoration - Salt Pond MetaG SF2_B_H2O_MG... ...
GTCCTTGCTTCTTTCTTGTCTTTTTCTTTGGACGCATTTTGTACACAGTTACCTTCTTACTTCTTATATGTCCTAGAATAGTAGCCTCAATCTTTGCATCTTCCAAACATGGTTTACCGACACTTATATTCCCATCTTGATTGACTAATAATACCCTAGTCAAAGCTATTTTATCTCCTGGATTGAGATTTATACTATTAAAGTCATAAAAACGCCCAGACTCTACCCAAAACTGACGTCCACTTGCTTCTACTATAGCGTAGTTCATTAGTAATTTAATTAATTCCTTTTTTTATACAACAACACAAAAATAAATGTGGTTTTGGCATTGTGCTACCTTCCCAAGGGACGACTCCCTAAGTATTATCGCCGCTGTAACGTTTAACTACCGAGTTCGAGATGGATCGGAGTGGTTCCATTACGCTATAAACACCAAAACCTAAAGTTTTCAAAACTGTAAAGGCAAAGCATAGTTAAAATAAGCCCTCGATCTATTAGTACATCTCAGCTGAATACATTACTGCACTTACACTTGATGCCTATCAAACGGCTGTTCTTGCCGTGATCTTACCCGCTTATAGCGGTGAGAGTACTCATCTTGAAGCTGGCTTCCTACTTAGATGCTTTCAGCAGTTATCCAAACTGCACTTGGCTACCCAGCGTTTACCGTTGGCACGATAACTGGTACACCAGCGGTGCATTCCCCCCGGTCCTCTCGTACTAAGGAGGAGTCTTCGCAATACTCTAACGCCTGCACCGGATATGGACCGAACTGTCTCACGACGTTCTGAACCCAGCTCGCGTACCGCTTTCATGGGCGAACAGCCCAACCCTTGGGACGTACTACCGCCCCAGGATGCGATGAGCCGACATCGAGGTGCCAAACCTCCCCGTCGATGTGAACTCTTGGGGGAGATCAGCCTGTTATCCCTAGAGTAACTTTTATCCGTTGAGCGACGCCCCTTCCACTCGGAAGCGCCGGATCACTAAGGCCGACTTTCGTCTCTGCTCGACTTGTTGGTCTCGCAGTCAAGCTCCCTTATGCCTTTACACTCTACGACTGATGTCCAACCAGCCTGAGGGAACCTTTGCACGCCTCCGTTACCTTTTAGGAGGCGACCGCCCCAGTCAAACTGCCCACCTGAAACTGTTCTCTGACCGGATAACGGTTCAAAGTTAGGATTTTATCATTACAAGAGTGGTATCTCACCAGTGGCTCCAACGATCCCGCAAGATCATCTTCAAAGCCTCCCACCTATCCTGCGCAAGTAAAGACCAAACCCAATTCCAAGATACAGTAAAGCTTCATAGGGTCTTTCTGTCCAGGTGCAGGTAGTCCGCATCTTCACAGACATGTCTATTTCGCCGAGCCTCTCTCCGAGACAGTACCCTGATCGTTACGCCTTTCGTGCGGGTCGGAACTTACCCGACAAGGAATTTCGCTACCTTAGGACCGTTATAGTTACGGCCGCCGTTCACCGGGGCTTCAGTCGCTAGCTTCGTCCGAAGACTAACCAACTTCTTTAACCTTCCGGCACTGGGCAGGCGTCAGCCCCCATACTTTTTCTTACGAATTAGCGGAGACCTGTGTTTTTGGTAAACAGTCGCCAGGGTCAATGTATTGCAACCCCCCTAAAGGGGTACCTCTTTTTCCGAAGTTACGAGGTAATTTTGCCGAGTTCCTTAGAGAGAGTTATCTCGCGCCCCTTGGTATGCTCTACCTACCTACCTGTGTCGGTTTCGGGTACAGGCATCTATAACTTATGATATTCCGAGCTTTTCTTGGAAGTATGACATCAACCACTTCAATACCTTGGTATTTCGTATTCACGCCTTAGCTCAGAGCGTTTTCGCCGCTCTTCAACACCTTTAACGCTTAAACCGGTAACCAACATCCGGCTGGTCTAGCCTTCTCCGTCCCTCGATATCAGCAATAGATGGTACGGGAATATTAACCCGTTGTCCATTAGCTACGCCTTTCGGCCTCGCCTTAGGTCCTGACTCACCCTCCGCGGACGAGCCTTCCGGAGGAAACCTTAGGTTTTCGGGGCATTGGATTCTCACCAATGTTTTCGCTACTCAAGCCGACATTCTCACTTCCACTTCGTCCACATCCGCTTACGCTAATGCTTCAATCTATTGTGGAACGCTCCCCTACCGATCTAAAAGATCCCACAGCTTCGGCAGATTACTTAGCCCCGTTCATTTTCGGCGCAGGTGCGCTTGATCAGTGAGCTATTACGCACTCTTTAAAGGATAGCTGCTTCTAGGCGAACCTCCTGATTGTCTCAGCATTCCCACATCCTTTATCACTTAGTAATCATTTAGGGGCCTTAGCTGGTGGTCTGGGCTGTTTCCCTCTTGACAATGGAGCTTATCCCCCACAGTCTTACTGGTTAGTTACACACTTAGTATTCAGAGTTTGCATCGATTTGGTACCGCGTTAGCAGCCCGCACCGAAACAGTGCTTTACCCCTAAGCTATAGCACTAACCGCTGCG
>Ga0209932_1000361_pt1:7500-12902 | contig 12902 bp, 7 predicted proteins | sample SalPon2_B_H2O_MG_2_FD_185728 | JGI IMG/M metagenome (GOLD analysis project Ga0209932, IMG submission 185728) | Salt pond water microbial communities from South San Francisco under conditions of wetland restoration - Salt Pond MetaG SF2_B_H2O_MG... ...
TGTAATTTTTAATTTGATTGGGAATGCTAGTAAGTTCATTAATTACCATGGATGGATTATCTTAGAAGTCGATATCGTAACATCTATTTCTCTTATTTCATTTAACTATACAAACTTAAGTAGATCTGCTGTAGCTGATAATGGTGTTGGGATGACAGCTAATACTCAATTTCTTGTTAAATCTACTCAGTCCTTTTCATCTGGGAGTACACAGAGGCTTGGGCTATCTATTGTTAAAGAAATATTATCAACTTATTGTCTTGTGTTAAATGTTATCAGTTATCCATCTAGAGGGGCTAAACTATATTTTGATATAAAAGTATTTCCTAATAATAAATGAAATATCTATTGTATGTATATCTTAACTAAGCTGGTGAAGGGACTTGAACCCGCAACCTACTGATTACAAATCAGTTGCTCTACCAATTGAGCTACACCAGCTATATTTAGTATCTTTGTTTGTCTGACTCGATCATAATTATACATTGCTTTTGTTTTTTTTGTAAAGTACCTTCTTTTATTTCTTTTATTTTATAAAATTACTTTGGACCATGTTAAATCTATGAGATAATTCAATTATATTAATTTTATTGTTTTTTTTATAGATAAATTAATATAATTGCTTAAAAGGTACCGCAAAAAAAAATAAACAAATATATGGAGAAATAATAATATGTCTCGTTATAGAGGAGCTGTCTTAAGAATTACTCGTCGTTTAGGAGAACTTCCTGGTCTTACAAGAAAAAGTACTAAAAGAAATTCTCGTCCTGGTCAACACGGAGATCAAGCTAGAAAACCGTCGGAATATGCAATTCGTTTAGAAGAAAAGCAAAAGTTACGATTTAACTATGGTGTTACAGAAAAGCAGCTTCTTCGGTATGTGAGAGATGCTAGAAGAATTAAAGGTTCTACTGGTGAGGCTTTACTTCAACTTCTTGAGATGAGGTTAGATAACATTGTATTCCGTTTAGGCATGGCACCTACAATTCCTGCTGCTCGCCAACTAGTTAATCACGGTCATATCTGTATAGAAGGGAAAAGAGTTTCAATTCCTAGTTATCAATGTCAAGCAGGTGAGACAATAAGTGTACGAGCTAATCCTCGATCGAAACAACTAGTAGAATCTTATCTAGCTTTCCCTGGATTAGCAAATATACCTAGTCATCTTGATTTTGATAAAGAAAATTTAAAAGGAAAAATTAATGGCATCATTGAAAGAGATTGGGTTGCTTTACAGTTAAATGAATTACTTATAGTTGAGTATTACTCACGTAAGGGTTAAAACACTTTTTAGAGTAATACATCACTATATTGCTCTTTTAATAATTTTTACCACGAATTTTCTTCACTTGGTAAGGTGTCTGAGGTTACTAGCCATATGACACCTTTACAAAAACGTTGTACAGATTTAACTTTTTCATTCAATATTTTCTTGATTTTTTTATTTTCTGAAGATTCAATTTTAACGTCCTCTATGTTTCTACTACTGCTTTGATACGAAGAGTACGGAGGAAAAAACTTGACCTTTTGTATTAAGTTATTAGGAGATTTTTCTAAGTCTAGTAAAAAATTTTCTAGATTATAAATTTCGACTGTGGGTTCTTTAATATTTAATTTTGTATCAGTCTTTTTAAATGCCTCTAATGCTTTTTCTACATCCTGCCTACTAAAAAAAACTAATTTTTTAGTGATTGTATCTTTTTTGCTATTGATATCATCTGTTCTTATTATGTAAATAGGTGTTCCCTTAAACCAATTTTGTCCATACTTCTGTTTTGGATTAACAAAAGACAAATTTTTCTTTATATTTGCACTAAGCAGTAAGTCTAATTCCTCTAAATTACTAATCATTCTTACTTGTGTTCTAGGACTCGAGGTTCTATTTAAATAATAAAATGTGTCTAATCCAGTACTTTTTACGCTAAGCCCTAGATTTTGTGCTCCACGTGGATCTTTTAAACATACTTCATGTAAATAAGATTCTGCATCTTCTTTATTAGAAAAGAAAAGTCCTACAGTAACAGGGCCTTCATCTTCCTTCCAAATAAACCAATTATAATATTGGTTATACAACCACTGCACAGAACTTTGACTAATTTCTTGTCTTGGGGAAGCAAGAATAATCTCGCTATTACCATTTACAACTGTATATATTGGAACTTTTTTGAGTTCCGTTAAAATAGCTTTTTGTTGTCCTGTAGGGAAAGAAGGATTTCTTCTATTAGTGCTTAAAAGAGATGTCTTTTCCTTGGGAATATTTTTTTTATCATCTAAATTTAATTGAATAATTTGACTTTTATTTTTGTATAAAAAGTCTTCAACTAAGATATCTTCTTCACTTTTTATTTTTATTCCTGCTCCCCTTTCTGTGTTAAGCCAATTTATTAATTTCGATAATGGATCCTGTACTTGGATATTTTGAAAAGAAGAAAAAATGTAACTTGTTTTCTGATTGTTTGATAAATCATTTAGATAATCTAAAATATAATCCATACTTTTTTTTTGATAATGTTAATATACTCTTTTTCAAAATCTTTTACTTTAAGTAATTACCCAATAGTATAATGCTTATGAATTTTCATTTTCTTGGTGCATTTAGTAATAAAACCAAAATATATCTATGTCAATTTATATCTTAATAACTAATACTGGATTAATAGTTTCTTTTGTTCCAAAGTAATGTTAATTTGAATCAACAGTAATAATTCTATTTTTATACACTTTATTCCTTCGTACATTAATTTACTAATAAACTTGGAATTAAAGAATTATCTTTCTTCTTCTAGAGAATTGTAATTCTTGATATTATACTTTGACTTATTTTTATCTTTATTATTTTCTTTAGCTAGTTTATCTTCTTTATATATTAAAAAAAGTTATCTATTCTATAAAAAAGATATTATCACTTGCATCTCATTTCCTGATAATATTAATATCAAGGTATAAGTTAATGAGTTAAAACATTAATTATTAACTGCCAATAGTGTGATTTTCTAATCATTGATATTACACAGGCTAATTTTATTATTTAAAATACACGTTAAAGGAGGAGTTTATGTCTCAATCCGTAGAATCACGGACTCGAATCAAGAACGAACGTTACGAATCAGGTGTTATCCCTTACGCTAAGATGGGTTACTGGGATGCTGACTACGTTATCAAGGATACTGACGTACTAGCTATGTTCCGTATGACACCTCAAAAAGGTGTTGACCCTGTAGAATGTGCTGCAGCTATCGCTGGTGAGTCTTCTACAGCTACTTGGACTGTTGTATGGACAGACCTTCTAACAGCTTGTGATCTTTACAGAGCTAAAGCTTACAGAGTTGACCCTGTTCCAGGTGCACAAGACCAATACTTCGCATACATCGCTTACGAGCTAGACCTATTCGAAGAAGGTTCTCTTTCTAACCTAACAGCTTCTATCATCGGTAACGTATTCGGTTTCAAGGCCGTTAATGCTCTACGTTTAGAAGATATGCGTATGCCAGTTGCATACCTTAAGACTTACCAAGGTCCTGCTACAGGTGTAATTGTAGAGCGTGAGAGACTAGACAAGTTCGGTCGTCCTCTACTAGGTGCTACTGTTAAGCCTAAGTTAGGTCTTTCTGGTAAGAACTACGGTCGTGTAGTTTACGAAGGTCTTAAAGGTGGTCTAGACTTCCTTAAGGATGACGAGAACATTAACTCTCAACCATTCATGAGATGGAGAGAGCGTTTCTTATTCGGTATGGAAGGTGTTAACCGTGCATCTGCAGCTACAGGTGAAATTAAAGGTCACTACTTCAACGTAACTGCTGGTACAATGGAAGACGTTTACGAGCGTGCTGAATTCGGTAAGGAACTAGGATCTGTGATCATCATGATCGACCTTGTAATGGGTTACACAGCTATCCAAAGTATTGCTAAGTGGTCTCGTGAGAACAGTATGATTCTTCACTTACACCGTGCAGGTAACTCTACATATGCACGTCAAAAGACTCACGGTATGAACTTCCGTGTAATCTGTAAGTGGATGCGTATGGCTGGTGTTGACCACATTCACGCTGGTACTGTTGTAGGTAAGCTTGAAGGTGACCCTCTAATGGTTAAAGGTTTCTACACAACTCTTCTTGCAACTCAATCAGAGATTAACCTACCTCAAGGTCTATTCTTTGCTCAAGATTGGGCAGCTCTGAACAAGTGTCTACCTGTAGCTTCAGGTGGTATTCACTGTGGTCAAATGCACCAACTAATTCACTACCTAGGTGATGACGTTGTACTTCAATTCGGTGGTGGTACAATTGGTCACCCTGATGGTATCCAAGCTGGTGCAACTGCTAACCGTGTAGCTCTTGAGAGCATGGTTGTAGCTCGTAACGAAGGTCGTGACTACCTATCACAAGGTCCAGACATCCTTCGTACTGCAGCTAAGAGCTGTGGTCCTCTTCAAACAGCTCTAGATCTATGGAAGGATATTACATTCAACTATGCTTCTACAGATACAGCTGACTTCGTTGAGACAGCTACTTCTAACAGATAATCTAGAATTATCTAACACGAGATACGTGACACTAGTGTAAACTAGTGTCACAGCTACATAAAACAATCTAAAGGAGTACTTAACATGAGATTAACACAAGGCGCATTTTCTTTCCTTCCAGACTTAACTGACGAGCAAATCGTTAAGCAAGTTCAATATGCTATCAGCAAAGGTTGGGCACTTAACGTAGAATTTACAGATGATCCACACCCTCGTAACGCTTACTGGGATCTTTGGGGTCTTCCTCTATTCGGTGTTAAGGATCCAGCAGCTGTTATGTTTGAGATCAACTCATGTCGTAAGGCTAAGCCATCTTTCTACGTAAAGGTTAACGCTTTCGATAACTCACGTGGTGTTGAGAGTTGCTGTCTTTCTTTCATCGTTCAAAGACCAACTTCTAACGAGCCTGGTTTCCAACTACAACGTCAAGAAGAGAAGTCAAGAACTATCAGATACACTATTCAAAGTTACGCTAGCACTCGCCCAGAAGGTGAGCGTTACTAATTAAATAGTAATCAACTTATTTTGTAGATAGCTCAAACATTATGTGATAAAAACTCCATGTGTTTGAGTTATCTTTTTTTTATATTGTAAAAATTATTTATTATGACCGCATCTACAGATAATACTCTAGTTAACTTACAAGAGGAATACGAGAATAGACAAATTCAAGAAGTACTAGATGAACTAGAAAGAGATCTAGTTGGTTTAAAACCTGTGAAAGATAGAATTAAAGAAATTGCAGCTTTATTACTAGTTCACCGTCTTAGAAAACTTGTAGGTCTTACTTCTGCAAATCCTAATCTTCATATGTCATTTACTGGTAGTCCAGGTACTGGTAAAACAACAGTTGCTCTTAAAATGGCAGACATTTTATTCA
>Ga0209932_1000362_pt1 | contig 12876 bp, 21 predicted proteins | sample SalPon2_B_H2O_MG_2_FD_185728 | JGI IMG/M metagenome (GOLD analysis project Ga0209932, IMG submission 185728) | Salt pond water microbial communities from South San Francisco under conditions of wetland restoration - Salt Pond MetaG SF2_B_H2O_MG... ...
TTACTCCGAACATAATGTCACTCAAACCAAACAAAAAGCTCTCGAACAACTTATAGGTAAATATCCTCTTCGAACATCAGACAGGAGAGTCGGTGAAGTTAGGACTGGGGGTATCGGAGGTAATTCCGGTATCGTCATTAATGGTACATTGGGTACAACATCAGATGAAAGTTTCTTTGTCGATCTCCCATTCTATTTTTATCGACACCCACAACTCGCATTACCACTGTGTGCTATAAATAAACAAGAGATTGAAATTGAATTTAAATTGAGGGATGTACAGGATATAGTAATTAAGGGTGATGGTTCGTACATAACTTTGAATGAAACGTTCAATCTGAAAAAATTTCAACTCTGCACAGAAGTCGTGTTTTTGGACTGCACGGAGCGTATTAAAATTGAGAATACACCCGTCGAGTATTTAATTACACAAAACCAAGAAGACGTTTTTGATGTGGGTGTGGGTGTCGACGAAGGAAAGTTCAATCTAGATTTTACAAATCCTGTGAAAGAGTTGTACTTTGTTATTCAGAGACAGGGGAGTAACGTGAATGCAGCTGATAAAACGCTTCAGGGAAACTTTGTAACTATTTTTGATTATGACAACACTTCGAATGTTCAGGATGGTAAGTTTATTCTTTACGAAAATCTCGATTACCTGACACTTACTCTCGATGATCAGGATATCATCACACAGGATACGGGGAATGTCATATTTCTTAAAGCTGTACAGGGTGCTATTCATCATTCGAAGACCCAACTCATCAGACGCTTCTATTCGTACAGTTTTGCATTACAACCAGAAGAGTGGTATCCAACTGGGCACGTAAACTTTAGTCTCATAAAAGAACAGATTCTCAACCTAAGTCTTACCGCATGCCCAGATTTTAGTAGACAAATTCGAGTATACGCCATAAATTACAATATTCTCCGTGTGAGCGAGGGAACTGCCCGAACTCTTTTTGGTACTAAACACTAAACATGAACATGCAAACAGGTTTTGGCGACGATGGCTCTGCTATGGCGGAGCAATATACGAAGACTATGATTGGAATTTTGATGCCTGTGATGGAGAGGAGTATGATTTTGGCAGCCGAATATTCCAAGGCATGTGGAAGAGATACAGTTCTTCCAGAAGACATGGAGTATGCGATGAAGTATTCTGCGATGTATACTGTAGGTCAAAATATTGGAAGTTTGTTCCCTGAAATTTACGACGAAGAACAAGATGATGATGACGATGACATTGAAGAAGTTTCACCAGAAGATTGCCCCCCATTCGAGAGGTATTCAGGAAACGACGAACGTTTCATTCTCATGAACCATGCATATGACAACTGGGAAAATTGGACACCACAAAATCCGACAGAACAGATGTTAAAAAATGCTATTAATAGTAATGAGCACCTCTGAGCCTGAGGGATGGTCGTTCTCAAACACCAAGTTCAAGGTGTATGATTCTGGAACAAGCTCTAGTGAAGATTCATCCGATGATGAACAGATATTTTCTAAAATAAAAACGATAAAAAAGAAGAAGTTTAAAAAAATAGTCCACAAGGAGGAATTGTTACCAGAATAATTTTCTCAGGATATTATAAAAATGTCCGCCGTCACCACCGCCCTTAAGACTGTTGATCTCGTCACCCAGGAGCTCCAGACTCAGACTCTCAACTCCATCGTTGGTGGTTTCTCTTTCGCCGCCGCCATGTCGTGGATGGATTTCATTCGCTGGTCCATCACCCAGCTTGTCCGTGTTCCCAAGAACGGTGGTACCCAGTATGCGCTCACCGCCGTCCTCACCACCCTTCTTTCCATCATCGTCTTCATGGTGATCTCCCGCATCAACGGCCGTGTGAAGAAGCCTGCGCAGCCCGTCTATGCGATCACTCGCTAAGCTTTCTCGGGTATTTTGGGGATTTACCCTTCATGAAAAACATGAGAAGTAATCCAACTGCAACTATCAGTGCAATATAGATGTACTCCTTTTTCCATCTATAAACATTCTTCACTTCAGGAATGCTTATAGGTTCTTCTTCCCTTTTCTCAACTACGTCTTCAATAGGAACTTTTGGAAGTCCCTCGAGTTTATCCGTAGACCCCGTAATTTCAAATTTTAGAACGTGATCTTGATTCATGAAATCATACGGAATGAGGCGTCCATTACTCATGTAGAAAAATTCAATCTTTATATCTCGAATATATTTTTGGGGTCCAGAATGAAAGTGGTGTGTGAGTATATCATCGGTGCCGTTAAAATTTATAAAATCTGAGCCATCGAGAAGTATGTGCCCAGTATAAAAAGGTGTTGATGTGTACACACTCTGTGCGAAATCATCTGAACCAGAAGTCAATTTTAATATAAGTGAATTTGGACCAACTAAATTTATGGCACCAGATACAAGTACGTTACTCACAGACGTGTAGTCAGCTGAGGAAAACCCTAACAGTTGATAAGGCGTCGTCACAGAAGAGGATTCTTCGAGATATCCATTCGTTCCAGTGTGAAATTCAAAAGTAAAATTATTATCACCAATTGTTGTATTCGAAAAGGTGAATCGTTTAGTATCCGTGTCAAAATTTACTGTGTCGACATTTGTGAGTGGTGGCGCAAGTTCATTTTCTAGATGTGTCGCTAAATCACCACCAGTTGGGTAATCTGCATTCTCCAATGATATAGTCTGACCATCAACACTAAACGTGTTGTTCGTTGAACATACAGTCAATTGTGGTGTAGGAATGCGAGCAGAAACTAATTTAATCTCCGAAACATCGTAAATTGGATTTTCTAGAGTGATTGTGTAATTATTCGCATGTAGATACACATTCGCATCACGCTGACTACTATCAATCGAGAGGTTGTACACCTTCATTAAAATATAGGCACAATATTTTAATGAATGTTTTTGTCTAATATTTGAAACACTTACTGATAAAGACCCTGAGCGAGTGGGTTGTTCTGGAGCTGACGCTTAGCGATGTCGAGGTCACATGTGTTGGGGTTCGCATTACCCTTGTACGCATTAAATTGGTGGTATGCCTTCTGTTTGTACTGTTGAGTCCAACCACCGTTGGCGGCATTCACACGTCCATCAATACGAGTAGTATCGGATCGAACCGATGTGAGACGACCACCTTGTTTGAGGGCGCTCTCACGAACATTCATACGGCCAGCATTACCCATGCGGTTAGGTTTACTACGGCGATCTTCGGGACGGAATCCGTACTTCATGAGTTCGTCGTTGGTCTTAGCGGCAACCTTAGAGGCAGCACTATTCTCGTATGCACCACGGAAATTGGAAATACCTGGAGCGGGCTGATTGTAGTAATTGTACTGCGCATCATTACGGTCACTCTTGAATCGTGTAGGATCCTGGGACATCGTCTGAGCAGAAACGAAACGCTTAGCACCATTGAAACCTAGGCCATCAGTTCGAAGACCAGTCTCGGAGCGGTTTGTTGTGCGCTTAGTTCTTTCATGCTCGTTCCTGGGAACGACGCCAGACATACCTTGAGCGCGACCCTGTACAGTAGGGCGTCGGGAAGGGAGGAAGGCGGTTGTATCGGGTTTGTTGTGGGTGAGTTCACCGACGACGGCGGAGCGACCACCAGTGACATCAGCGGCTGGGCCAGAACGGCCAGGTAGAGTGGTAAGCCTGTATTCACCAACATTCACAGGGTTGACCCTGAACATCTGTTGATATCCACCAACGGCTGGGGTATCGGCACCAACACCTAAACCTGGACCAACGAGTTGTTTCTCGACTGGGGATAAATTGTTCATGCGACCCTGATCATACATGCGGTTACGCATATTGAGAATTTCTTGGCCACCACTCCGCTGCTGCACTGCGATGTCAGCGAAACTCTCCATTTCCCTCTTTTGGGGTACATCGATAACGGGTTCGAAATCGTTATTTAATACTTCGACAGGAGCTTTGACTACCGGTTTTTCAACCTCCTTCGTAGGGGGTGGAACAGACTTAGTACTCAAAGTTCGACCAGCATATACTAAACCGGCCACAGCCATGAGCGAAATGGGATCAGCCATTCTTACTTCTTACCCACATTTTTATTAGCGTACCTTTGCTGAAAAAGACCGTTCTGAACCTCGGCTCGTGTGCTCGCAGGTTCATACTGCATGGTACGGAGAGGAACCTTACATTCCATGTTTGAAAGTGGGAAGAGATTACGCTCATAGGTTTGGACGATGTTCTTATTAAAACGGGAAGTGGTTTGGGGGCGAAGTTGATCGCTCGTATCTATGTATTGGGCTGGGGAACCCTTACCCGCCATGTAAGGGGCCGTACCATAAAGCATCGTGTTAGGACGGCATCCACCACAGTTGAGAGTACTGGGCTGGGGATACACGAAAACTTCATCAGTCGCCTTGACTGGGGGAATAGCACCCTTATTTTGAACGCGGGAAAGGCCAGGCTGAAGCTGATACGCCATTTATTATTACATGAGAATATTAATCTAACTGTATGTTCCACCGCCACCTCGCACACTTCCTCCACCTCGGGGACCCCTAATGTCTCCATCGCCACCTAGTCCCGCAAATGCTTCGAGCTGAACGCCACGAGCATTTGGATTACAGTACCTCGTATCACTCTTGCACATTGGACCATTCTTGGGTCCGTAGAGCCACTCAGCGAACGCCGTCTGATCTCCTGGGATTTTAGTCACTGGGTTGGAGACAAATTGGCGCTCAACCCCATTCCTCATGTATTTAGGAAGAGGGGAACGCGAACGACCACCATCCATAGGAATCCTATCGCTCGTATAGCTGTTCACAAATGGTTTTACACTGGGGTAATAGCACGCCTCTAAACGATTTGGAGCGTCGGTAAAATCAGTCATGAGTACGTTACCCATGGGATTATCCTCTGTAGGCATCTGACACGAGTTTTCACCTTGTATCGTGTAACCAGCTGTAGTCGTCACCATATTGGACTTATAAAGAACAAAAATGACAGAAAGGACAGTGGCACCCAATACGAAAATACGAGGATCACGGCGAATGAGATAAATAAGACAACACGCATAAATGATGAAACGAGAGGCGGCGTTGATACGATCCTCTGGAGTCTGTTCGTTTGTTGGCCAGAACTGAGAAACTCGATCGGCCCTGATGAGTTGCTGGGGATCGTCAAACCAGACCTTCATTTAGTATAGGTTGAGGTTTATTTTTTGGGCAAGCTACCAAGCATGTTACCCATCATCTTCATGAGCGCATCCTGATTGATTTCGCCATCGCCATCCTGCATCTTGTCAGCACATTCCTTGGCGATACCTTCAATCATCTTTAGAGTATCATCGGGAATCGATGTAATCGTAGTACCGAGCATGTACAGAGTCTGAAGATATTGCCAGGTCGCAGATCGGGTGTTAGCCGACATTCGCTCCCAATACGACTTGATATTGAGATCCTTAAGAAACTCAATCGTCTCAATCTCCTTGAGCAAAAACGTTTCATCCTTCGCAGAAATCTTTTCAGCGTATGGGGTAACACCCTTCATATAAGCATCTACGACGAGGCGTGGATTACTGGACTTCAATACATCGAAGGAAGTCATCATCTTCTTAATGCCTTTTTCCTCTGGAAAAGTCTTGTGCAATTCCACAAGAAATTGACCCATCATGTCGTTAAACGCAGTAACGGACGCCATTTTCTTATTCTAATTGTGTAATCTTTAAGTTTAAAAAGGCTCGTTAGAAATAGCTTCTTTTTGGCCAATACCACCAGACACGATGAAAAACACGAGAATCGCATTGAGAACGGCGGGTTTAGTGTATTTGTTGAGTTCAAGTTTACCCTCGTTGTTGAGGTGCGCCTTCAAATGAATGTAGGCCGCAGTGATACCCCCAGCGATGAGAGCAGCACTCATCGGGTCACGTAAATAATCGGAGAGTTCCATTTAATAATACCTGGGATTTTTTGTACGCTGCTCTGGTGCATCACCAAATAAGACGTCATCGTCGGGTTGCGCCTGAGGCTGGGCCTGAGCTTGGGCCTGAGGCTGTGGTTCCATCTCGGGTTCTGGTTCCATCTCTGGAGCCTGCACACCTGGGACGGTCTTAAATTCATTCTCTAGACCAGTGGGTTCTGGTTCGGGTCCGGACATGTGGTCGGGTTCAGGCTGTGGTTCCATCTCGGGCTCGGGCTCGGGCTCGGGCTCGGGAAAGGGATCAGGTTCGGCACCACCGTCAAAAACGTCTGGATCGACACCATCCTGGATCTCGCCATCTAGAGAAATATCCCGAGTCTCTTGAGCCATATAGGTTTGAAGAATTTGTTGAACTGGGATGAGTTCTTTGACAGTGCTTTCAATCGCAATGGTGAAACGTGCGGTAAGTTTCTCATCCCTCAAATACTCACTCTGTTCCTCACTGAAAATATAAGGATCTTTGTAGAGGTCTTTCGCAATATTGTTGTAGCACGTCTGAATGAAAACTTCCTCGGTGGGAAGCTTTAGAGAAATCTTCTTGTTATCCGCCTTGAGACGAACCGCAGAGAGAATCTTCGTGCACGCAACAAAAACGGCTGCCAGAAGATCACTAAACCAAGCGCAACGATTGGTGATGTTATCACTATGGTTCTTGGACATTGCGTTTGACCAGTTAGGAACCTCCTTGAGAAGCTGCTGATACATCATAAGAACCTTGCGACCCTTGGATAATTTCACAGCTTCGTTGTACATATCTTGAAACACTTCAATCATAGGTGGGCACATAATGAGACACATCTGCCCCATGTACTCCTTTTTCGCTTCAACGAGAATATTGAGGTTATCCATTTATGATTAAAGTGGGTTTTAAATTGAGATTTTACTACGCACCTCTCCTGTACTGATTAGCCATCTTCTTAAGGTTCATGAGATTTGGAAAATCTCCGTCTTCTTCTTCACGCTCTTTCTTTTCCTTCTTCTTTTTGGGGACGAACCATGAGACGTAAATATCATAGTCACTTACTCGTTTTACAGTAAATCCACCTAATACGAATTGTCGAGCTATATATTTCGCCGCAGCATTCCTGTCGAACACTGGATATCCTAAAAGAAAGGATGGAACTGTCAGGAAAATCTGTTTATGACCATACTCTACAGACTGTTTAATTTTACTCGAAAATTGTTCATAAATTTTCGTGTAAATTTCCTTTCGCATCTGTTTCCTCTTGTCATCAATCTTCGTTACATCATCGATGCTGATCATTACAATTACTGTAATTTATTTTTTACCGAATCCAACTCAGCCTTGGTGGGATAGGCGACTTCTTTAACGAGTTTGTAGTCGATAAACTCTTTACCTGGAGAACCTTCAGCGAAGGCGGAGACGTCACTGGGTACATCCACACCAAGAGGCTGGGATCGAAGCGACACGAGGCGAACCTTTCCATTTTCAACCTCGTACGAAGCGACAACCGAGAAACCAAAGGAGAAACCATCCTTCTTAACGGCCATAAACATACACTCATAAATGTCATTCTCTTCACCTTTATAGTGACGAATGGCAGTCGTTTCTATGATATACGTACAGAGACCAGTACGCCTGGATATTTCTTTATTGGCTTGGAGTACAAACTCTTCGATGTTATCGTTGTCGACACTGGCTTCAACTTCAGTGTATTTAGAAAGATCTGGTCTGGGATCGGTTAACTTCACCACACCAACAGGCTTCGTGTACCCTGAGAAACCAAACGCCTCAGTGAAAGATTCACGAGAAGTCGTGAGAAAAATCACCACGATGAGAAGGATGATCACAATCAAGTAATTCATATTTACTATAATGCGTTAATTTTTTTTTACTAAATACCATATACATAATAGATGTCGCTCCTGATCTACAGTCCGAGATGCAAGCACTCTATGGATGTTATCGAGTATGTGAACAAAGTTCCCCAGCTGAAGCAACTCGTTCATTATCATAACATCAATACACAGGGCATACCACCAAACTACAGAAATAAGATTACTCGTGTTCCCACCATGCTCACGAAGAATGGTAAAATTCTCGTTGGAAACGAGATCAAGAATTGGCTCGATTCCCTCTTACCGAAAAAGGAGGTTGAGCATTCTGGTATCGGGGCGTTTGGTTGTTCCATGACCAGTCTTGACGGTGGAGAAACTATTGGTGATATGTTTCGCCTCGATGAATATGGTCAATCCCTCCAACCTGCGATGACCAAAGAGCTTGAAGAAAAAATCAATCGAGATGTATCGAAAGGTGTCACATATACAGATTTAAAGATGTAATGCATATGTCAAACTAGATATGAAACTCGTGACTATACAAGCTTCAGCTTTTAAGTCCACATTCGAAGTACTCAAAGATATTCTTAACGATGTGAATATCTATTTTAAACCAGATGGAATGTATGTCGTCACCTTGGATACGGCGAGGACATCTCTCATTGATATGTTTCTCGCCGCCGACAACTTTGAGGAATATCATTGCGACCAGGAAGAAATCGTCGCTGGCATTAACATCTCGAACACTTTCAAACTTCTAAAGACAATCACAAACAATGATGTTCTCAAAATAGCCATCAATTCAAAAGAATATATGGATATTGAAATTATCAGCGAGACTAAAAAAACGAATTCCAAGTTTCAGCTCAAACTGTTGGACATCAATGAAAGTCGTATCGAAGTTCCCGCAGTTGAAATGACAACGATAACTACACTTCCATCGGCAGACTTCCAAAGACTCTGTCGTGACATGTCGAACATCGGTACAGACATCGAAATTCGCCGAGATGGTAAAAACATTCACTTGAAGTGTGACGGTGACTTTGCGAACCAGGAGACGACGATTGAATGTCCAGATGAAAGTCCGACAATCACAGGTTTGTACAGTCTAAAGTACCTGAATATCTTTACAAAGGCGACGAGTATGTGTGCGTCTGTGCAAATTATACAGGAAATTGGAAATAGGTTTTTGATTCTAAAGTATAATGTAGCCAATTTGGGTGAGCTCAAATTTTACCTAGCGACTAAGGTATCTGAAGATCAGTAGTGAAGCCATCTAATGTTGATACAATCTTTTGCAAACCGAGTGTACCTTTGAGAATAATTTTAGGGAATTGTTTTTCAAGAACATCTCGGTCATAATATAAAAAATGCTCGAGTGAAACTTTTTGTCCATGAAAATCATTTCTTGGTCCACTGTACCGCTTCACCTTTTCAGTAATGTTTCGTACTGGTTTGTCATCATGATCGACCACCCACGCACTACTGAATGGGACGCTAAAATGCATAGAATTATCTTCATTATCACCTGGTTTAAAATCAATATCATTTGATATAGCCGTATACTGCTTACCATTAAAGTAGTATCTCACACGAAGAATAATCCATTTAATATTTTGAGGAACCATCGTATGCCTAAATTTCTTACCAGTTGCATTAACATAATACTCATCTAATACTTCATCTTCCCAATCTTTACTTTCATTCAACCAAAATTCATCCTCAATCTGATATTTCATATCATGATCAACTGCATATTCTATCTCTTCGGAGATGATCGAGTAGTCTCTCGGTGTAGTAAGATATTTATAAAAGAAGAAAATACTACTTAAAAGTTTGGTAAGCATTTCTTTACAAGAATGGAAGGTAATTTTTTAAGTAGATATAATAATCGAATAGAAGAATGGACGGAAAAAATCAAGCAAGACCCAAAAAATAAAAACAAATATGAATCTGAAATGGCTGATTACATCATGAAGTGTATGCCATATATGAATCAACACACCGACGAGAGTGAAGAGGTTTCAAACACGGATAATATTTTCAATGTAAAAGAGACGGTTGGTCTTAAGAGGAAAGATATTTTCACGGATTATCTGATTGAAGTTGAAAAACAGAATATACCGAGACCTAGGGAAAAGGTCATGGAGAAGTGTGAAACTTGTCCAGATAGTAACCTACTCCATTTCCACGACACGAGTGATCTCGTGTGTGACTCGTGTGGTGCGATTATAGCTACACTCATCAGTGAAGAACTTACATACAGAGAAGAACAGGAAACTTCGGAGAAAGTTGTCAACTATTCATACAAGAGGGAAAATCATTTTAACGAATGGTTATCACAATTTCAAGCACAAGAGATGACTTCAATCCCCGATGAAGTCATAGAACAGTTGAGAGGAGAACTCAAGAAGATGAAAATCAAAAAATTAGAAGAAATTACACACGCAAAGATTAGAGGTTTGTTAAAGAAATTGAGACTCAATAAATATTACGAACACGTGCCATATATCACGAACATTCTAAATGGCATCAAACCTCCTAGTATGCCCCAAGAATTGGAAGAATATCTACGTATAATGTTCAAAGATATCCAAAAACCATTCGATGACAACTGTCCATCCGAGAGGAAGAATTTCCTCAGTTACTCATACGTCCTTTACAAGTTTTGTGAACTTTTGAGTGAAGATGAATATCTTCAATACTTTCCACTTTTGAAATCGAAGGAGAAGTTATATCAACAAGATGTCATATGGAAAAAAATTTGCCACGATTTAAAATGGGAATTTATTCCGACGGTTTAGATATATGAATTGTCCAAACTATTTTGTGTGTCACAAAACAGTGAAACCTGGATTAAAGGTGTGCACGTCATGTTTTTGGCGATTCAAAAATGAGATTCTCGAATTCAAGATACAAGAATGTCCGAATTGTGGTGGACATGGGGAATGTGTCAAATTTCGAAAGTGTGAACATTTTCTATGTATGAAGTGCTTTGATAAATTATCTACATGTAAAGTATGTCAGGAAAAGTCATAATACCCCTCAGCAACTCTGGTATTCTCAGTGCACATGGTTACGAAGATGTTAGGGAAAAGTCCGAACTTGCACGACACCGTGCGCTCATGCGTGTCGTGCGAGCTGGAGAGCCACCCCTAGGTCTCTTTAGGCGTCTCAACGTTCTCATGATCCTCTTCAAGCGTAAGGATCCCAAACTTTCCAAGATTTTTAAGGCCGACCGTGATTGGGTGCGAGAGAAGTTGCTATGAGAATCATGATAAAAAACGCAAACATGTTGTATGGGTGGTTATTTGTATTAGCCACTTCGTCTCCAACAACTTTCCTGTATACAACTCTGCCTATAATTGCGGCGATGATTACGTGCCACGGTATTTTCAATAGATACAATAGTATTGAAACCAGTACATATCCATTTATATAACCATTTGTAGCGGTATATACATGATTATGCATAAAACCTACATATACATACCTGATCAGTGAAATCAGTAAAGCTAATTTAAAGTTTGAGATGTCCAAGCTGAGCATCTTTGTAATGTCTCAGTATATCTTCAACGGATAAAAAAAATGGACACGTCTCATCTATCATTTTCTGAATTCTGTTGAAGTGACCCAAACACCCACCACCTTGCCAATACCCATCTTTGTTGAAACTTTTCAAAATTTCACTTTTTTTGTTTTGGTCTATATTTTGACCAGTTTTTATCACTATGATCTCACCAGAATCCCAGTCATCGTAGATATATTTAAGTTTGGCGAGACGTGGTTTTCCGTGCGTCACATCCCGTGTGATGTTATCATATTTTGGAAAGTCGGGATGTCTACATTCGAGAAAATATTTATCATCAATCACATTGGCATAATGTTTCGCAGGTATGTTCGTATGTAAAGATAATCCACCATCCCAATATACCCATTCGGGAATGTCACCAGATGTATGAGAAAAGAAAATCAGAATGTCACCAGATTCTGGTTTGTATTCTTCTTTCACACCCGTCAAGAATGTGTGTAGTTTGTACTGAAATAAAGTCACTAACAGAATGCTCAAAGTTGTCACCGTAATTGGGAATGAGAGTAATAGAGTTATAAACAGTAAAGTCATCAAATAAAATTGTGACTTTCTGTCAAAAATCAAAATGTCATTGAATCTTCTCTTTTCAAAATAAAACATTTGATATATAATAATGAAATATTATTATTACATAATATTCTTGTATGTGATTATTTCATTTTACGAATGGTTTCTCCATCGCCATATTATGCACGGAGATCCAGAGTTCTTGAAAAAAATTCCAGGGATCGGTTCGTACATGGCCGAAACGGCGAGACATCATCTCGATCATCATAAAATTGTGAACATCGACATGACTCTAAAGAAGACTGGTCATACAACTGGAGTTTATTTTACCTGGAGTGTGACTTTGATTTTCATTCTCATAACATTGGCTCATGTGTGGAAAATTGTACCAATGCCTGTTGTCGTCACAATTATCGCAGTATTTATTCATAACATCCTATGGAATAATTGGCATACCAGATTTCATGATTACCAACAAAATGTGACACTAACACAAGGTCTTCCAAAACTGGGTTTATTCCCAAATGGTTTCGTATATGATTACCTTTGGAAATATCATACTATTCATCACTCACAAAAGGGTGAAAAATACAACTTCAATATCATCTTTCCACTTTTCGACCACGTTTTCGGTACTCTCGGGGATGCCTCTTGTATCGATAACATGGAATATTGTAAAAATAATCACCAAGATGATAGATGTTACCAGAAACAACATCACTGTTTCACGGATAAAGACATCATTCGATGATTAATGAAATGATTTTAATCGACCGTATCATTCGATTCCTGAAAAAGGATGTTTACCTACCACTCAAATGTTATGCAAACAAGAGACAGCTCACAAACCCAAGAGATCATTGTACATGTAAGAATTTCTGTAGGAAACCTCCGAGTGGAGGTACCCCAGTGTATCTAGAAATTCAACCTAAGTATGAAACAAAATATAGATATCAATGATGAACGACGAACCAGCACTCCTCGCTCTATATGAGTTGGAATACCACGTACTCCCTCATCTAGAGACGA
>Ga0209932_1000374_pt1 | contig 12688 bp, 17 predicted proteins | sample SalPon2_B_H2O_MG_2_FD_185728 | JGI IMG/M metagenome (GOLD analysis project Ga0209932, IMG submission 185728) | Salt pond water microbial communities from South San Francisco under conditions of wetland restoration - Salt Pond MetaG SF2_B_H2O_MG... ...
GGACGTGCCGGCTGCGCAGATCCTCGAGCACGTCGCGCCACTGGTTGATCAGCTCCGTGTTCGGCAGGCCGGTCTCGGCGTCGCGCGCGCCGTCGACCTTGGCCGTGAGGATGCCTTGCGCGAACCGCTCGACCGCTTGCAGGCTCTCTTGGAACACCTGCGTCTTGGCATACCACCACCAGCCCAGTGCCTCGCGCAGCCCTCGCCCGTGGCCTAGCGTGCCCTCGTCGTCCTGGTAGACATGCCGGATCGTGTGCGCGGCGTCCTGCACGCTCTGCGTCTGCCACTCTTGACCGTATACGTCCCACCGCTCCCAGTTGGCGGTAAGCGTCTCGCCGTGCTGCGGCACGATGCGGAACAGCCGCTTGTCGTGGTCCTCGATGCGCATCGGGCACCACCAGCGACGAGGCTTGCCGTCGCCGATCGTCAGCGTGCGCACCTTGCCGTGGATTGTGCCGAACCGGGCACCGGAGAAGAACGCGCGCGCGAGGTTGAGCCGCGCCTGCGTGAAGTCTTGGATGCCGTCAAGCAGCTCGTTGGCGATACCGACCGACAAGTCGGCGCGCGGGCTGCCGGTGATGCGCGGGATGCAGTTCCACCGCTGTCCGGCGATGAGGTGCCGCCGGTATCCGACCGCGTGAGCGATGTCGGCGTCTCGCAACATCTTCTCCTCGAGCTCGGGCTCGCGGAGCAGCCACAGGCTCGGGTCGTGGACCTGGATGCCGCTGCGGTAGGCCGTCGACAGCGCGCGGACGTAGAGGTTCTGGCTCTGGTTCTGGACTCGTAGCTCGGTCGTCATGCTGTCGCCTTATCGTGCGCGCAGTGTAGCAGATTAGTCCTGCATGGATGCGCTGGTGCGGATAGCCCACTCGATGCCGGTCGTGCCGCCCCATCCCAGCCAAGCGACGTATCCCGCATCCTTCCACGGCTCGTCCTTGTGCTCGGCGCTGACCTCGGCGTTCTTGCGGTGCCTGTTGAAAGCAGCCATGCGCTTGACGGTCTCCGCGCTGATCGGCCTGCCGCTGGCAAGCTGCCGGGCTCGGACCCAGCCCACTCGCGTCATGCCCTGCACCTCGTCGCCGTGTTCCTCCCGCCAGCGCAGCACCTTCTTGGCGTTGCCCTTGGCACCTGCGGGCGGGCGATACGTCTTGGCGAAGTAGATGACCATCAGCAGTTGGGTAGCGCGATGCGGTTGAGCTCGGTGTCGTAGCGTTGCCCGATTGTGATCGTGCCAGTCGCCACTTCGCTGAGGTTGTCGCTGGCCAGTTCGATGTCGTCGGCATCCAGCACGCGGAACTGCGTGTCGGCGGCGGCGCGCTTGGCCAGAGCCGTGCGGATCTTGGTGGCCTCTGCGCTGATCGCGCCGCTCGCACCAAGCGCCGGCCTGCGCCAGATGACCGGCGTCGCCTTGCCCGTGGTGTGCGTCCCGTAGTCTGTGCGCAGGTTCTGCACAAAGGTCGGCAGCTCGGTCGTGAACAGGTCGCCGCCGCCGTCGACGGTCTGGTCGTGCGTGCCGAGGCTGACGAAGAAGCCCATGACCTCGGCCTGCTTGTCGAGCGTCGTGTTGATGTCGTCGAAAGCGTTGCTGATGTCGGTGCCGAGCTCGTCATAGTGCTCGGTCGAGGCGTAACTCTTTGACCATCGACCGCCCGTGCCTGCGCTGTATGTGGTGCCATTCGCGATCAGCGTAGAGCTGTTGCTGCCGCGCTTGACAATGACAAAGCCCGTCGAGCTGTGCCGCGCGTACAGTTTCTGCGTCAGGCTAAACTCGGGACCAGCCGCGTGCGGTGCGGCGGGCGCGGTGCCGCTGGTGTTGCTGTTGTCGTGCGCGTTGTAAGCCTCCACCGACGTCGTCGCTCGGTTGTAGATCTTCTGGCCTGACACGCGCGCAGTATTGGTCAGCGTCGGGCTCTCGAGCGCACCCGTGAATGTCTCGTCGCAGTGGTTGCCGACGATCAGATCGTCGCCCAGCATGATGTAAACGGGGATGACGTAGTCCATGGCTGCTTGCTAGATGCTTGATTGATTAAAGTTCTTGCCGCCGCCCTGCGAACCCGAACCATCGTCTGGGATTTTTAGCACTGCATCTACTGGCTCGCACTCCATACAAGCGACGCCGAATACGATGCTCTCATCGGGCACATCATTCGCATCGGCGCTTGTGTGTGAGTATCCTGGGATCGCTACGTCCCAGTCGCTAAAGTTGGTCTTCCATATGCCCCACCCACCACATGCTGAAGCAGTGATCTTGACGTTGAGTTCGACGATCTTCGTGGTGACATAGCTGGTCTGGCCTTCCGGATTCGCGACTCCTCGCGGATCATGGCTTGACTCGTAACGCCCGAAACCGCTCTGGATGCTTGTCGTGACGTTGCTTGTCACACCGTTAGGATCTGTTGGGGTAAACGAGCTGGGGCTGGCCGGGAGGGGAAATTCCTTGGGGCGCTTGTCAGACAGGATGACGCTGTGGATCTCGAACGTATAAAGAATCGACGCGGCGCATGGCGTTCCGCCCTCGCATCCAGGCACGGATGCGCTGCTGCATGTTCCGTCTTGCGGCGTGTGTCCAAAATACAGCGGGATCATGTAGACCATCGTCGGGTCTCTATCACCAAGCTGGTCAGGGTTGTCTGGTGCAAAACGCCAGCCAAACGGGTCGGGTAGATACGTCTGCTCATCTGGCGTCGCCGCAGCTTTTTCCGCGAGTTTCTTGGCGCGCTCGTGGACACCAGCGGCACCTGTATGAGTCCCACCAGGATTCTGTGATACGTTGAATGCGCTATTGCGCTTTAGCCCACTCTCGGGAACACGGAGCTCGTACCCAGGAATCATCGACAGCGTAACTGCGGATTCCGGGTCAGGCTCCGCCCGTGGCGGAACATTCGATACTGTCGAAGTCCAAACCGAACCATGATCAAATGCGGTGATATCACTCTCGCCCGCTGGAACCAGGGCGAAGATCCCATCGTATTCGCACCCGGTGCAGCTCATCGCGTCGCCTCGTCTACGGTGTCAGCCATCGGTCGCTTTGCTCCTGCCGGTCGTCGGGGTGCACGTCGTGCGTGACGTTGCGGCGCTGCGGAATGTTACCAAACGGCTGACGGTTGCCTAGCGGGTGTGCCTCGAGCCACGCCCATGCGCCGCTGGTCGCGTCGACCTCGTCGCACGTCGCGGCGTCAGGGAAGCCTTCAACGATGCTCAGGTAGTCCGCTGTCCACGGGCCTGCGAAGAGCCGGATGCCGTCTGTCTGGTCTTGCACGGCCTTGCCTGCGTCGACGCCGTGCCACGGTGCGCCCGTGTCCGGTCCCTCGCCGCGACGTTGAAAGCCACGCTCTAGGCACGACGCGACCGGGTCGGCGCGGCTGGTCTTGGCCGACATGGACGCGCTGCCTCGCGTCATGGTGCGCGCCTCGCGGTCCGTCATCGAGCTCGGGCGCGCGCCGACGACGCGGTAGCCCTGCGCCCGCAGGCGCTTCTCGAGCGCGTGAAACTGCGCCAGCCCGCCGCTGCCGCCCTCGATCTCCAGGCCCACCGTGACGGCGTGCCCGTCCGCCTGCGCCGTCTGGACGATCAGATCGTCGCGCTTGCCCGGCGTCGCTCGGAATGCGCGGCAGTGTTCGATGGCTCTGACGCCGCGCCTGTGCCGGGCCATGAGCACGCCTGCGGTCTTGGCTGCGGTGCTCTTCTCGCTTGCCGCAAGATCCCACCAGCGGATGCGTTGGCAATCAGAGCTCGGCCAGCGGTCCAGTTCGGGGTCGAGGAGCGGGCCGAACCACTCGGCGCGGAAGTAGTCGCCGGGCTCGCGGGCGGACCAGTCGCCTTCGAGGAGCTGCTGCCGCACGGTCGGGTGCAGGTGCTCGAGGCCAGCCACGTAGGCGTCGCGGTCGAGGTAGGGGTTGTCCGCGATCCGAGCGGGCACGTAGCGGTGCTGCGGCGGCGCGCGCTGCCCCGTGTCGGGGTCGATGCCGCCGATGAACTGCCGCGCGACCCAGTCGTGGCCGGGTCCGCCGGGGTTGCTGGCTGCGAGGGTCCGCAGCGGAATGCGGCTGTCGCTGCCGCGCCGCACGCGGCTGATGCCGACGTATTCGTATGGTGCCGCCGTAGGCCACTGCGTCAGCTCATCCCAGCCCGTGAACTGATACTCCGCGCCCTGGTAGCGCAGGTGGTCGTTGGGCTTGAACAGGTAGGCGAACGCGACCTTGCCGCCGTTGGGGAACCGGAAGACCTTGTTCGTCCCGTCCCAGTGCGCGCCCTTGGGTATCCACCACTCCATCGCCCGGTCGAGCAGCGCGCCCGGCTGGGTCAGGTCGGTGAACGTGCGCCGGAACAGAATGCCAGCGAAGTCGGGCTCGTTCCACGCATACTGCGCCGCCGCCATGAGCAGCGCGTCGCTCTTTCCACCGCCGGCGCTGCCGCCGTAGAGAGCCTGGAAGACGCGATCGGTCGGCGAGCTCAGGTGCAGGCCAAGGAAGACCTGCTGCGCTGGCAGCGGCCAGTGCGGTATCCACGGGTTGCCGTAGACGCGCGGGCAGAGTTGCTCGAGAGCCGCCGCGCACTGCTCGCGGCCCTGCGCCTCACGTTCCGCCGGCTGGCTCATTCTCCACCGCTAGGACGCGCTGTGCGATCTGTGTGGCTTGGATGAGCTGCCGCGCGAACTCGGCGCTGTCGGGAACGGGCGGGCCGAGCTGCGCGACGCCAGCCTGCGCGTGCGCCTCGTTGTGCACGACGACCTTGGGATCTTGCTTGGCGTAGCGTTGGGGAAAGCGGCGCTCGAGCATCCACGCGACCGCCGTCCAGTTGTCGTCCATCGCTCGGATCATGCGGCTGTGGAAGCTGCTCTCCGCATGGGCCTCTGCTTTTTCTAGTTCTGTAACGAACTCGGGGTTGCGCTGCTTGTGCATCCGCATGGCTGCGCCGTCAATGCCAGCCAGTCGAGCGGCTCGTTCGGGCCAGATGCCTTCGCGGACATGCGCCAGGATGGTCTCGACGACCTTGGGCGTCATCACGTTGCGCGGCCTGCCGATGGGTTGCTTCTTCTTAGTCATTCGGCTGGATCTCCAGCGTGACCATAACGCGACCGTGCGGCTTGTGTGGGTCCGCCATGACCGGACGCTCGAGCCGGAAGTTGTAATCGTCGACGCCGATGGCATCTGCGATCCCATCTAGGCTCGACTTCATGCGCGCGACGAGGTTGTCGATGTCGTAGCGGTAACGGGCGGGCGGCTCGAACGTTAGCCGGACGTTGATCTGGTCATCGGTCCCTGCCTGTTGAAAGGGTGCCCATGTCTCGTTGGGTTGCGTCATGCTGCCGCGAGCGAGCAGGTAGGCTTGACTGCGGGCGCGCTTGACTGCGGCGCTGCGCTGTGCCCAGTGCTGTCGTGCGTTGGGGCTGAGTTTCTTGTCAGGCCATGGCAGGCAGAGACCGACGCGGCTGCTAGGCATGGGTATCGGCTTGTGCCTCGGCGTGCGCGACGGGGTTGTGCTGCATCAGGTAGGCGACGATCTCGTGGTAGAACTTCTGGAGAAGCGGATCGGTCGGCAGCTTGCTCTCGACGTCTTTGATGTAGTAGATGATCGTGGAATGATCGCGCAGGCCGAGCCAGTTGCCGATGTCCTCGAAGCTCAGGGGAAGCATCTGACGGATCATGTAGCACGCGAGCTTGCGCGGCACGCTGACCTTCTGAGCTCGTGACCTGCCCTTCACGTCGTCGGGTGTGATGCTGAAGTAGTGGCAGGTGACTGCGAGGATGTCGTCTGGGCTCATGCGGCGGCAGTGTAGAGTCTGCGCATATATTTACGCAAGAGGAGAAAGGCCGGGCGACGAGACCTCGAGCAGCACGCTACAAATGACCGTTCGGTCAGGTTTTAGTTCTCGTCGCCCGGTTGCCTACCCAACGCAGGTAGGCGGGTATGTCAAAGTTGCTCCATCAGGTAGTGCCAAGCGGTCGCTGCGGCCATCGGCACTTGTCCGTTGCCAAGGGCTCGCAGCCGGTCCACCCGATGGGCCAGCCCATCAACCACTCGACCCACAGAGGGCTCAGTTTGCCACCAGTCGTAGGTTCTTGGAGTTGATGCACTGCTCTGCCCAGCAGTCCGTTGATCGGCACGTTCTGGCAGCTTTTCGCTGTCCCGTCCTTGTAGTCTCGCGCTGTCGGCGTCGGGAGCCTCGGCAAGTAGCCACCATCGCTTGCGGAGATGCGGCGCGCCAACATCTGACGCAGCGACGCAGAGAGCTGGCGGGACTCGGTAGCCCATCCCTCGAAGGTCTCGCCAGGGTTCTCGCATGGCGTCCAGTTGAACGTTCTCTGCAAAGACATAGCGCGGCCTGACCTCCTCGACGATGCGTGCCATCTCAGGCCACAGGTGGCGCGGGTCGTCGGTGCCCTTGCGCTTGCCTGCTGTAGACCACGGCTGGCAGGGGAATCCGCCGGCCACGACATCGACGCGGCCACGCCACGGCTTGCCGTCGAACTCCCGCACGTCCTCGTAGATGGGGAACTCGGGCAGCCAGCCGTCGGCCTGCCGCGCCGCGAGCACCTTGCGGCAGTAGGCGTCGATCTCGACGGCGCAGACCGGCGTGTGACCCAGCAGCAAACCACCCAAGATGCCGCCGCCTGCGCCTGCGAACAGGTGAAGCTCTCGCAAAGGAAAATCCACCACACGACCGGCAGCAACCGTGAGGGCACCGTTCGCACTCGCTCTGCCCTGAACACGGACCGGCCGCGTGGTGGTCACCGGAACACCCGGCGAATGTTGTTGCGCCTCGAGGAACCGGGCGCGCTTGTCGTCGGCGCTGCGGGTCATCGTTGAAACGGCAGCAGGCCCTGCGGCGGCTCCAGCATGTTGCGGACGATCTCGTCCATGCGTTGCCACCATGCCTGCGGATAGTGGACGTGCCCCTGCGTGCCGCCGCCGTGCGTCTTGCATCGGCGAAACAGCTTGCCGCGTCGTCCCGTGTCTTGAAGGTGCGCGCGCTCTAGTGCGCTGCCGAGCTGCCACGCCGCGCGCTTGGCTTCTTGGCGATCGGCGGGAAGGTTGAGGCCCAGATGGATCATGCGGTCGCGCCAGCACGCCCATCCGGTCGGCGCTTCGTCCCAGGCTGCGTCCTGCTCTTCGATCACTGTCATGCGTCTAGTAACTCCACAGCGATGTCGCCGTCTTCCCACCGTGGCCGAGCCTGATTGCTAAGGATCAGCCGCAGCATGATGCACCGCAGAGCGGTCTCCTCCATCCACTGAGCAACCTTGAGATGGTCGTCGTGGTCGATGATCGTCTCGAAGAGCTCGGGGTTATTCTCAAAGTCCTCCTCGAAGCGTTGCCGCTGCTCGGGCGTCATCATGTGGTGCATGACTTGAAGCAGGAACACCTCGAGCTTGGTCATCTCCGGATCGTCGGTGCCAGGACCGAACGGGTCGATGATGTGCTTGAGCACCCATTCCTGCGACTGGTAGGTCAACCTGCGGCGTCCTCTTGATGATGATGTCTAAGGTAAACTCCACCACGCGACCGGCAGCAACCGTGAGGGCGGCAAAGCCACTCGCATCGCCCTTTTCACGAACCGGTCGCGTGGTGGTCACCGGAACATCCGGCGAATGTTGGTTGGCACTGCGGATCATGCGAACAGGCTTGCTTGCTTACCGCTGGCCGCAGCCGTCGCCAGATTGGCGCACGCCTGCTTGTAGTAGCTGCGCTTGAGCTCGAGGCCGACGAACTGCCGGCCCTCCTGCAACGCGACGTATCCCTCGCTGCCGATGCCAGCGAACGGCGACAGCACAAGGTCGTCAGGCCGAGACCACAGCCGCAGAGCACGCCGGATCACGTCAAGCTGTAGCGGGCAGATGTGCCGCTCGTCCTCCTCCTCGCGCGCGCTGCGGTGCTGCAGCGTGTCGGATGGATTGATGTCCATCCATACCGGGCTCGCGTAGCCCTGCCATTCCTGCACGGGGAACGTCTGGTTTGTGTGCGTGACGGGGTCCGGGTTGTCGCCCGGCTTGCGCATCGTCACGAGGTAGTCGGGGATGCCTTGCCGGCTCATGCAGCTGTCCTTCTTGAGCTGCTTGTGCAGCAAGCCTAGCGCCTTCGTGCGTTGCATGGCTGTGACAGGGTCTTTCCAGATCGTGACCTCGCTGTGATAGATCCAGCCGGCGTCAGCGAATGCCCGGATCAGCTCGCCGCGGAAGTCGCGGATGCCGATGTAGCCGTCGCGTGCCTTGCTGGTCGGCAGGTTCATGCAGTGGAACGAGAGCAGCCGGCCCGGCTTGGTCACGCGGTAGAGCTCGCGCACCAAGTATGCGAAGTGCTCTTGGAACTCCTCGTCATCGGCGCAGTTGCCCATGTCGCGCTCGCTGGCGCTGTAGGTGTAGAGGCTGGCGAACGGCGGTGAGAACACCGTGAACCCGACGCTCTCGTCCTCGATGCCTCGAATGCTTTCGACGCAATCGCCCAGGTGCATCGTCCATCTGTCGCCCTGCTGCGTCTCGGTCTCATATTGGTTGGTCATCCTGCGAATCCCCTGCGTGTTGATCTTCGTAATGTCGGCCATGTTGGCGACCATCGCCTCGGCCATCTGCTGCGCGTCGCGCTCCTTGCGCTTGACGTTATCCACGACTGCGCCCTCGGCGCTGCTGGTCACGACATGCACGCGCACGTCGCGGTCTTGGCCGAAACGCCAGCATCGGCGCACGGACTGATACATGGCCTCGTAGCTGTCGCTTAGGCCGACGAAGACGACGTTGCGGCATCGCTGGAAGTTCATGCCGAACCCGGCGATCTTCGGCTTGGTCACGAGCACGCGCACGTCGCCGTCAGCAAATGCCAGCATCGTGCGCTCCTTGTGCTCGTTGGTGTCGCTGCCGGACACCTGCACCGCGCCGTCAATGGCTTCGGTCAGTTGGTCGCCCTCGGCGTTCATGTCGCACCAGACCAGACACTGCTCGTCGGTCCCGTTGCAGAGCTCGGCGGCGATGCGCACGCGACCGGAGAGACTAGCACGCCGCGCTGCGCGCCGATCTTGTAGCGACATCTTGCCGACATCGAACAGCATGCCAACGGCCTGAGCCTTCACGTCGGCAACGTGCTCGTGGTAGTCCAGGCCGGGCAGCTCGTAGCCATCGTCGGCATGCCCGATGTCCGACGGCTTGCGGATCATCACCGCCCAAGAGCAGACCCATTCCCAGAACGCTCGCGTCGCGTGTGCCTTGAGTCGCCACTTCTGCGTCTCGCCGCCGTCGTGGCAGAAGAACATCGACAGCATCTCGACGCGGCTCATCGCACCGAGGAACTCGGCATGGTTGCCGAGCTCCATGTGGTCGTTCGGTGCCGGCGTCGCAGTGCATGCGAGCCGGTAGGGCGTCGCGCCGAACGTGTCGATGATCTGGTTGCGGATCTTGCCCGTAAACGCCTTAAGGATGCTGCTCTCGTCCAGCACGACGCCAGCGTAGGCCGATGCGTCGAAGTGGTGCAGCATCTCGTAGTTCGTGACGACGATGCGAGCGTCGCCGACGTCGTCGTCAGACCGCGCCAGCACGACGCCGTCGATGCCGAACTTCTGCGCCTCGCGGACAGTCTGCGCGGCTACAGCCAGCGGTGCCAAGATCATCACGGGCTGGCCGGACTTGTCCGCGATCTGCCTCGCCCACTCGAGCTGGATGCCCGTCTTACCCATGCCGCAATCGGCGAAGATCGCCGCGCGGCCTCGACGGCATGCCCAAGTAACCAGATCCCGCTGGAATCCGAACAGCATGCTGTCGCCGGGAATCTTTGGATCGAATCCGTTGGGATTCATCATGGGCGCTTTAGCCGCTAGGAAGTCTGCGTATCCATCCACGGCTACGCCTCCATCAGCGCCGCGCGCTCCTTGTAGGCCGTGACGAGCTCGTCGCGGTCCAGGCCTTGGAACCCGCTCGCGGCGGTCTTGGTCGCCCAGGTCTTGAGCTGCTCCGCGTTGGCGCACAGGTCGAGCGCCTGCTCGGCGTGCTCGCGGCTGTCCCAACCCTCGACCTTGATCGGCGTGACCTTCTCCGGCGTGACCTTCTTGGCCTGCACCTTGCGCGGCGGCGGGTCGGCGATGTCGCCGTCGTCGTCCTCCATGCCGGCGGCCAAGCCGACGAGCGCGAGCGCGGCGTAGCGTCGCTGGAAGGTGACACTACTACCCCAGAGGTGCAGCATGTTTTGCCGGCCGCCGCTGGCCTCGACGCGGATCAGGCGGCAGAAGCTTTGAATGGTCTCGCCGCTCGTGTGGTAGAGCCGGCTGACCAGGATGTCCTCGCCTTCTTGGATGTCGAAGGTCTGGACGAGCGCCAGTCCGTGCTTCGACAGGGCTGGCGTGATGGCCGACAGCACCGTCGAGAGGTCCGCGAAGTTGCCGTATTGCGCGCGCGCCGACTTCTCGATCGTGCCGACGGTCTGGTGGAATGCCGCTAGCGCGGCGGTGATCTGCTTGTGATCGGCGCTCATGCCACAACCCCTTGCGGCACCTGCGGCGGGAGTTGCGGCAGCGCCGCGACCGTCGCGCGCAGGTTGTTGAGGATCAGTTGCGCCTCGGCGTGCCCGTCGATGACATCGTTGATCAGTCCGTCGGGCGTGTAGCCGTCGAACGGGTAACTGCCGAGATACTCCTCGAGCGTGCGGCTGATGGCGTCGATCTGCGCCGGGATCTTAGAGACCGCCGCGCGCATCGCTCGGGCGTTGAGTTGGTTGCTTTCCATGGTTTCCTCCGTTGGGTTGTGCGCGGCGCGAGGCCGCGCGGTGTAGCTTAGATCCAGCCGATCCGCTCGCCGTTGACCGCGACCGGCGTCCAGCGACTCGTGTCGATCGCGCCCGCGCGGTCGATCTTGTTCGCCAGCTCGCGGCCCTGCTTGGCGTTGAGACGGTTGCGGGTCAGGCCGCTCGGCAGGAACTCGACGACGGCGCGCAGGGCGTAGGTGACGAAGTTGCTGCCCTCTTGGGCTTGCGCGTAGACGCGGCCCTTGACGTTGTAGGCGGTCTGGATGGGGGTGAGATCGTTGTTCTGCGTGCTTTCCATGCCGTTACCGTATCAACCACCTCAGACCGTGTCCAGCGTCCTTCCTCGGTTTGTCCGCAGAATATCAGCCGGACCGACCGCCGCCCACACGGTCATCCTGCGCCCGGTTGCGCCTCGGCGTCGATGCCCGCTGTCGCGGACTAGGCCAGCCCGCACCAGTTCGGCCCGCCGCGTCCGCGCGCCGCTCGCCGACATCTGCCCGCTCAGGCTGGCGACGATCTCCTCGTCGGTGCGCGGTCGCTGCCGCAGAAGCGCCAAGACCTCGAGCCGGTGCCCAGCGATGCGGACCGTCCTCGGGCCTTGCCTGCTGGTCTCGGGGTCCGTGCTGCGGGCGCGCGGCTGTGCGTTCATCGCCTCGATGGCTCGCATCAGAATGATGATCTCGTCCTCGAGCTCCTCGGGGATGAACTGCCGCTCGCGCCGCCACGCGGCGACGACCTTGCCCGCCGCCGCAAACACATCGTCGCGCGCGCTCATGCTTGCCACTCCGGCGTGTAGCGGTTGCGCGCCTGCCAGTAGCGCAGCAGCGCGTCGAACATCCGCCAGCCCTGCTCGAGCTGCTCGGCTGTGACCTCGACGGCGTGGCACGCGCCGGCGTGCGTGCGGCTGACGTAGATGATGTAGCAGCGCCTGCGCTCTTGCTGGTCGTCGTCCTCGCCCGACTCAAGCGCCGCGCGCGTCGCCGCTAGCTGCATCCAGTGGCTGTCGTAGGTCTTGAGCTTCTCAAGCTCGGCTTGGTCGCCGTCCTTGCCCTTGAAGTCAGCCAGGAACGTGCCGGCCTTGTCGGTGATGTCGGCCTTGGTGCCGTAGCCGTAGGGGTGAGTCGTGCCACGCTCCGACACGAACTCTGCGTCCATGCCCGCCAGCTTGACCAGCAGCTCGCGCACGCCGACGACGTGCCCGATGTAGTTGCTGTCGTAGATCTCACCGTCGATCGACGCCTCGATGGCCGCGTGAATGCGCGTGCCCTCCTCGGCGGCTTTGCGCGCGGTCTCGCCCATGTCGACCTCGATGCGGCGCAGCCAGTCGTCCTCGGACTCGTCCGGCGTGCGCGGCAGGGTCAGCGCCGACATGATGGCTTGTCGCTGCTTCCAGCGGTCGAGCTGCGGCGCGTGCGCGCACTTGATAATGGTCGTGCAACCAGGGGCGAGGTTTAGAGTTCGTGCCTCGCGCAAAGTGGTCTTCTTCCACCCGTCGCCCTTGGCCTTGGGCACCTCAAGCACCTGCGTGCCGTCCTTGGCATACCAGTGACCGGACTCCTTGACGATCGTGCGGTCGCTCATCCGATCACCTCCACCAACATCTGAAAGCACGGCTTGACCCACCAGAAGGAGGTCATCACGAGGGCGATCATCACGCAGGCCCCGTATTCCTCGAGGATGTCCAGACCGTTGCGCTGGCGGTAGCGGCCTGCCTTGTCGCGGTAGTTGCTCATGCGGACACCTCTCGATCGCTCTCGATGCGCTCGATGATCTCGCCGCACTCTTGCATCGCACTCTGCGCGCCTTCCACCGCGCGGATAGCGACCTCGACGTAGCTCATCGCACTAGCCACGTTGAGCAAGCGCAGCGGCGCGTCGTGCGCGTCGTCGCAGATCAGGTCGCCGATCTCATGACGCAGATCGCGCCGCCACGTTTCCAGTTCCCTCAGGTTGTCTTCAAGCAT